>Ga0209518_1000272_pt1 | contig 68753 bp, 94 predicted proteins | sample RifGroB1_FD_183993 | JGI IMG/M metagenome (GOLD analysis project Ga0209518, IMG submission 183993) | Groundwater microbial communities from Rifle, Colorado, USA - Groundwater B1 (SPAdes) (version 2) | ecosystem: Environmental > Aquatic > Deep subsurface > Groundwater | place: Rifle, Colorado... | reverse complement strand
CGTTTTATTCCGCAATGGCATCTAGTGGTGTGAATACTGATGATGCTGCATACAGTGAAAAAGATACTCTTTCTTTCACCGCCAGGGAGGAAGATCTTGACAAGTCGGTTGCTAAATTCACAGCCAATGTGCTGGAAAAGGAAAAGAAACCTAGAGATGCCAAATCCTAATAGAAGTCTATGGAAAGTATACGTCGTAAATCCAAAGGGTAGTGGAACTGTGCTACTTGATGGTATTTCTGTTGTGGCCGCAACAGAAGCAGAAGCCAGGGAAAAGGTTGGTGTTGGCAAGGTAATTGCCAGTGCAGGACTTGACTATGACCAGGCTGATGTATATGCCGAAAAGGTAGCTGAGTTTGTTCGTCCTCGCAAGGAAACACAAAGGGTTGTTCTAGCCAAAGACCAAGACTCCGAGTAAGCGAAAGAAAGAAATATGGAGGGCTGGTGGCGGTGCCAGCCTTCTGTATTTTCTGAACTACAAAATATGAAAAAGATGTCTTTCATAAGTATGACAGGAAACAAGAAAGCAATTGCGGACGAAGTATTTTCGGTGCTTCCAGAAGATTGCTCTGATCTAATATACATGGAGCCATTTTTCGGAAGTGGCGGTGCATATTGCAACCTTCCAAAAACATTCAAAGAGTATCATTGTTCTGACATATTTCCGTATGTAGTTTCATTTTTGCAACATAAGTATCCTCCTGAAGTTCTATCAGAGTGCTATGATAAAATACAGGAAAAATATGATATCACAAACAATAAAGGTGATTATTATTCTTTCAGAGAATGGTGGAACAAGAAGCCAGAAGATTCGTTCGAAAAAGATTTAGCATTTATTGTTTTGGCAAATTCTTGCATAAATGGAATGCTGCGATTTGGCCCAAATGGATTTAACCAATCATACGGAGGAAGATGTATTAGCAAACAAGAATTCATTTCTTCATATAATTACGTTAGGCCAAATTCTTTCTTTTCTATTCAGGACTTCAGACATGTTGATTATTCAAGAGCCGATGTAATCTACTTTGATCCCCCATATTCTGGGACTGGTGCTATGGGAGGACAAAAAGGAATATACAGCTGGTCGCAAAACGAAGATGAAGATTTATTGGGTCTAATCCGAATAAGCAATAGAGCAAGACAAGGAATTATTCTTTCTACTATTGAAGATTCCTTTTTTCAGCAGAATTTAGCAAACTTCAAGACAATCAAAATCAACAAGAAATACAAGGTCACACCCTGGAAGTTTTCTGCAAAAGACTATCAAGAAATCATTTTAACTAATTTATAGTAAGGGAGAAATTTATGGTACAAAAGGTTATCAAACGAGATGGGCGTATTGTTCGATTTGATAAGAGCAAAATTGTAATAGCTGTTTCCAAAGCTATGCAAGCTTCTGGAAATGTTGATGAGAAAATTGCTCAAGAAATCGCAGATAAGGTAGAGAAGAAATTAACTGCATCAGAAGTTTCAGTTGAGGACATACATGATAAAGTAGAAGATGCACTAATTGAACTAGGAAATCCAATTTTGGCAAAATCATACATTTTGTATAGAGCAAAACGATCTGAGTTGAGAACATTCAAAGACAAGTTGGGGATTTCTGATGATTTGCACTTCGGAATGAATTCTTTATCTCTTCTGGACAAAAGATATTTGAAAACCAGGGATGGTAAAAAAGAAACTCCTTCGCAGCTTTTTCATAGAGTGGCTTTTGCTGTAGCAGAAGCTGAAAGAAAATATGGTGGCGATGTTAACCATTGGGGAAAAGCTTTTCAGAATTTGATGACTACCCAGATGTTTATGCCTTCTACTCCTGTTTTGGCAAATGCAGGATTGAATCAAGAATTAAGCAGCTTCGCATGTTTTGCATTTGAAATACAGGACTCCATGGAAAGTGTTTTGCAAATAGCAAAAGATTCCGGAATGGTTCAAAAAGCTGGTGGTGGGGTTGGCTTGCATCTGTCTAACATTCGACCAGCAGGAGATTCTGTAGCCAGCACAGAAGGAGTTGCAAGTGGCCCTATCTCATTCATGCAAATTTTTGATACCATAACCTCTGTTACTTTGCAAGGCGGATTAAGGCGTGGTGGAAATTTAGGTCTTCTAAAGATCTCACATCCCGATATTTTAGAATTCATTCGCTGCAAAACTGATGAAAATAGACTAAATAATTTCAATATTTCTGTAGCAATAACAGACGATTTTATGGAAGCAGTCCACAGAAAAGAAAATTTCAGTCTAATCAATCCTAGAAATGGCCGAAAAGCCAGGGAAATAGACGCAAACATGCTGTTCAGCATATTGGTTGAATCAGCATACCGAAATGGAGAACCAGGAATTGTTTTCTGGGATAGAGTTCAAAAGGATAATTCCACCCCAACAAAAGGAAATCTCATTCTCAACTTATGTGGCGAACAGCCGCTTCTACCTTCCTCCGCATGTGACTTGGGGTCAATAAATCTTTCCAAATTTGTAGAAAATAAGAGAATTGTGTATCCATCTTTGAGAAAAGTTGTACATAGTGCTGTTAGATTTTTGGACAATGTGCTAGATGTTTCATACTATCCTCTTGAGGAAATCAAGAAAAACTGTCTCGCAGACAGAAGAATTGGCCTTGGGATTATGGGTTTCGCAGATGCCTTATTTTTGATGGAGATTCCTTATGCTTCGGATGAAGCGATCAAAGTAGCCGAAGAAATTATGTCATTTATTTATTCTGAGTCCCAAAAAGCTTCTGCTAAACTTGCGGAGGAAAGAGGAAGTTTTCCTGATATAGAAATGTCTACAATAAAATCCCCTCGACGTAATGCAGCATTATGCACACTGGCACCTACTGGAAGCATATCTATAATAAGCGAATGTCTTGCAGGAGACACCGAAATCAATACTTTGAATGGTCGTTTCAAAATCAAAGATTTGGTCGGGACCAATCCTTTTGTTTATTCTTTCAAGGATGGAAAACCTACTATAGCAAAAGCTGCAAAAGTTTGGATGTCAAAACCCAATGTGCCAGTTATCAAAATAGTGTTTGATGATGACACTTCCATAGTTTGCACTCCAGATCACCTAATTATGAAACCTGATGGGTCATACAAGAAGGCTACTGAAATGAAGATAGGTGAGTCTGTAATGGCATTTTACAAACATATGAACAGTTTGGGTCGCATAGGAATAGGCATCACAAACAAAGGATTTTGTTCTGAACAGCGTATAGTAGCTGAATACAACATTGGTAGAAAAATGAATAAAAATGAATGTGCCCATCATATCGATGGTAACAAATTAAATAATAACCCTAACAACATTCAAGTGCTGACTAATAGCGAACATGCAAAAATTCAAGGCAGAAATGGGGCTATTTGGGCCAAAGAGCATATCACAGGAAAAACCTTTGATGAACTTTTTGGAAAAGAAAGAGCATCTGAAATTAAATCCAGTATGAAACACATTCCTTGGAACAAGGGAAGGCCCTGGTCAAGCGAAGAGAGAGAAAAAATCTCTGAAAGAACAAAAATAGGAATGGCGCAACCCAAAGCAAGACAGAAATTTGAAATTGGAATGGCAAATAGACGCAGAATACCTAAATTTTGTGAGATTTGTGGTTCTGAATTGGGGAGATATGCTAATCGTTTCTGCTCTCACAAGTGTTACGGAACTGCTTGGCGTAATGGAAAAGTGCGATTGTCTAATCACAGAGTAAAAGAAATCATTTTTAATTATGATATAATAGATGTATATGATATGGAGATCCCAGAAACACACAACTTTGTGGCTAACAATGTTTTTGTTCATAATTGCTCTGGAGGCATTGAGCCTAATTATGGAATTGTTTTCCAGAGGACGAATATTTTGAACAACCAAACTCTTTTTGAAGTAAATCCTGTATTCGAAAGTATCGCGAAAAGAGAAGGCTGGCACGATAAGGGATTGGTGAGTAGAATTATTCAAAATAATGGTAGTGTGAAAAATCTATCAGGAATACCAGAGAAGTGGCAAAAAGTATTTGCAACAGCATTGGATATTTCTCCGGAATGGCATATAAAGATGCAAGCTGCATTTCAAAGAAACATCGATAATGCATGTTCAAAAACAATCAATATGCCAAATGAAGCTATTGTAGAGGATGTGAAGAATGCTATTTTTCTAGCGTATGATTTAGGACTGAAGGGATTTACTGTGTTTCGTGATGGAAGTCGTTCAAAGCAAGTTTTGGACACGAAATGTATAGAATGCGAAGACGGTATTTGCCCCCTACCAGAAAAAGAGTAAAAATGATTTCTATTTATGATGTTTCTGGTTCTCTGGTGATAAACTATAAATCCAGGGAATGGTGCAAAATTCCATATCCTGGACATTCCAAAGGGTGTCCCAATTATGGGATGTCTAAAAATTGTCCTCCGATAGTCCCAAGAGTTGAAGAATGTTTCGATTTGCAAAAACCACACTATTTTGTAGTTTCCACATTTGATTTAGGATCGCATATAAAGAAAATGAAATCTTTACATCCTAATTGGAGTGATTCACAAGCAAGATGCGTTCTGTATTGGCAAAATGGTGTTAGGAAAAATCTAAAAGAATCAGTATATAATAACTTTGGAAAGGATGTTTTCTTTACACTTTTGCCAGAAGCAATGGGAGTCAACGTGTTTTCTACCCTTGATAAACTAGGAATCAAGTTTGAAAGAAAGCCTCAAGAAACTGTCACCAAGGTGGCCCTAGTTGGGGAAAAGATATGAAAGAGCTTACACTAGAAATAACTAACAAATGTTATTCAAACTGCAAATGGTGTAGTGTTTCTGCTACTGAAAATGGTGAACATATGCCACTTAAAGATTGTTTAGTTGCTTTGAGGAAGCATAGAAAACAATGTGGTGTGGCGAGAATTTCCGGAGGAGAGCCAACTCTTCACCCAGATTTAGGTAGCATCCTATCAGAAGCTCGAAATTTGGGATACAGAGTTGTATTGATGACAAACGGGCAATATGATATAATACGTGATTCAGGACAAATAGATGAGATAATTGTATCGGTTTTGAATTTCAGTTCTATACAAGCCGCTAACATGTATTTGAGTGATAGTCATAAAGTTAGTTTACATGTAGTCAATGCTAAAGGAAATGAACAAAGAGTTCATGATGCTATTTTATTCTCTATTAGGACAAATACACCAGTTCATATTTTGAAGCTTCAAAAACAAGGAAGAGGAATCAATTGTGAAGATTCAAAGTTGGTTTCTTGGACTGGAGAAAACAGATGTGCTAAAGATGATAAAATAACAGTGTCCTGGGAAGGAAAAGAGTTTTCTTGCTCTGCTTTGAGGAACGGAAAAAATGTCTGTGAAGTTAATTGTTTTGGAGAGTAAACGATGAATAAATTTTTTGGCCCACATTTATATGATTGGTACTTCAATTTTAATTGGTATTCAGTAGCAAACACCGTTCACAACCTCAAAGAGCTTTTTTGGTACTATCCAAAAGAAGTCATAAAAAGAGGGACAAAAGGATATTCTCACAGAGATTTATGGTCTTTTGACGCATATTTGCTGCAAGTCCTTCACAATGGAATGAAAGAACTAAAAAGAATAAAACATGGCTACCCATGCGACTGTGAAAAGCCTTGGGACAATAATAGAGATTGTCAATGTGAAAGAAAATTTGATGAAGCACTGGACAAAATGGTTGAAGGCATGGAAGCAGGAAGAAGAATCATAGATTTGGATTACAGAGAGACATATGATTCCTCCTGGGAGGAAAAAATCAAAGAAGACAAGAAAATATTTGATGAAGCAATGGATTTGTTCAAAGAATACTTTTTTGCTTTATGGGATTGAAATCTCCAAAGATTACAGTATCATCGCTAGAGAGAGATTGAATAAGGAGGCAGAATGAGTAGTTCAACCTATAGGAAGCCTTGTTGGATAGACCAAATAGATTGCACAGAGTTAGAAAGTGAATGTAGAGAATGTGGGAGGTTCTTTTTGAAGTTCGCAAAAATTGTTTATTGCAGCAAAGAAGAATGTCTTTGGCGGAAAGAAGTTCCTTTTGAAACAGAAGTTAGGACTGCTGGCCAAGGAAAAAGGTTTTTTGAAGATTCTGGTAAGTATAATGGGGTTTGCTCTAGGAACGAAATTGCCATTAACAGCAGAGAGATTAGAACAAATTTAGCGGATTATTCTCTTGCAGAATGTCCCTTTGCGACCCAAAAAACTAGCCCTAATGTGAACATGGCTAATTTTCCAAAGTGGTGAAAAAGGGAAAAGTGAAATGTTTCATCCAATGAGAAGATGGTTCGAAAACAATGCAAAATACGCTAGAGTTGGACTAGCAGAAAGGAATAATGCATATTTTGTTACCAAAGGATCTATAGTTCAGCCAATATCTTATATGACAATTAAAAGCTATCCATCCTTGGTAGAAAATTGGAAAACTCTTGATGATGACCCAAATCGTTTGTGCTATTGGATGGTTAGGAATGGATGGTATAAATATCCTGTTCTTTTTCTTTGGAGATTGAATACATCTATGGGATATTTTCTTCTGGGGATTAAATATTCTTGGCTATCTTTATTTGGAAAAATGCATAGTGGGTAGGAAAAAAGGCACTCTAAAAAGCGGCCTAAAAAAGACCACAGGGAAAGGTGTAGCTTATCCTCCTGTAGCAATTATGATCGCTAGAGACATGTTTATTCAAGGAGAAAGATATGAGGATATTTCTCAAAAGATAAATGACACAATTGGAAGAAAACCCTCAATTCCTTTAATCTCCAAATGGGCAAAAGAATATGATTGGCAAAATGCAAAAATAGAAGCAATTGGAAGGGCAGTTCTGGCTAATGATAATCAAAATCTTGGTGTCATTTCCAAGGACATAAATGAACAAGTAACTGCATACAAGCAAGTTCTTGTAATGGGACTTCAAGAATTGGTTAAACAAGGAGCCTCTTCTAGAAGTATGGAAGGTGCTTCTGAAATGATTGACAGAGCAATAAAAGGATTGCGAGCAATAGATAGTGGAGTAGTGCAATTCAAATTCCTTGAGATGGTTTTTCGTGTTTTGAAGGAAGAAATTGGGGATCCTTCGGTGCTTTCAAAGGTGGCAATTAGATTAAAATCATACGTAGCAGAGCAAATGGGAATTTCAGCACAATGAAATACAGAGAAAAACATTACTATTCAAAAGTTCCCCCTTTGGGAATGGTAGAGAACAACATAATGGTTTCTCCAGATGAAGGATCTTGCTTTATCTGTAAGGAATTTACAAATTTTGTTGAAATAAACTTTGAATGCTATCTTTGTAGTGAAGAATGTTCAGAGAAATTATGGCAACAATATTGTACTGATTGCGCAGGATGTCCAGAATATTGTCAGCAAGAAGAAACAACAAATACATTATGCTCAAAATGCATGAAGACAACTACAAAAATTCAATCTGAAGAATTACAAGAAACTTCTTCTGGAGTTTTTATGAAAGTGTCAATAGAAACATGCCAAGAATGCGGAGATGTGGTAATGAGAGATTGGTATTTTCTTAATGGCCTTGAAAAGCCTTCGGAGGAAAAAGTTGAACAAAATAATTGATCTTAAGACTTGGCCAGAATATTTCAAGGCAGTTTGTGACGGAACCAAAAAATTTGAGTACCGAAAGAATGATAGGGATTTCAAAGTAGGCGATGTTTTAATTCTACAAGAATTTGACCCGAAAACAGAAAAATATACTGGAGGAATGATAGCAAAAAGGGTAACATACATTCTTGAAAGTCCTTATTTCGGACTTCCTGATGGGTATTGCATTCTTTCAATAACGGATGTCAATGAGAGATCCTAATAGAATTTCTAGGATAATAAAAAAATTTGAGGCGTTCTGGATTCAACATCCAGATTTAAGGTTTTGTCAACTTACTTCTAATGTTGGGTTTGACATAGCAAAAAGCATGGACATTTTCTATGTTGAAGATGATAAATTTGAAAAGATGATAGATGAGTATTTAGGGTGTGATTGTGAAGATAAATTGTATCAAGGCTAAAAATAAGTTGAAATAGGAAAGTATGTCTAAAAAATTAAAGAAACACAAATGTATTTGGGACTGGACATTTGGTGTTCATAAAGATTGGATGTACTTATATTGCAGCAAGGGAAATCACTATCACAGGATAAAAACCACAGGAAAAAGAGAAGAGGAAAATTTAGATGATGTTTCTCCAGAAGTCAGACTATTTTTCAAACAAGAATTTGCTAAAAGGCCTCCCTGCAAAGTAATAGTATTTGATAAAGAAACAAATGGATTCAAGGCTAAATAATTATGCCTAAAGATTTTTCTATACCAGAAGCAATTTCTCAATTGGCTAGAATGATAGAAGAAGATTCGAAAGAAACACTATCAGAAAAACTAATGGAGAAATACAGAGAAAATCCTGTTCTTTTTTGCGAAGAAGTTCTAGGTGTAACAATCTGGGACAAGCAAAAAGAAATTATGAACAGCGTCAAAGACAATAGCAGAACCACAGTAAGAAGTTGTCACTCAATAGGCAAATCTTTCATTGCTGCTTGCACTGTATTGTGGTTTTTGAAATCATTTCGTCCTTCGACTGTAATTACAACAGCACCTACTGATAGACAGGTTAAAGGGGTTTTGTGGCAGGAAATAGCCTCCATATACCATAATTCCAAAGAACCTATTGGCGGAAGATTGCTTACACAAAACTTAACTATGAGCAACACTGAAAAATGGTTCGCAATGGGTTTTACCGCAAGAGAATACTCTTCAGATAGATTCCAGGGTTTCCACAATGAAAATATTCTAATCATTGCTGACGAGGCTTCTGGTATTTCTAAAAATATCTTTGAAGGAATTGAAGGTCTTTTATCTTCTGGAAATGCAAAACTTCTCCTTATCGGAAACCCAATAGACAAAGCCTCTGTTTTTGGAGATTCTTTCAAATCTGCTTCTCCGTATAACAAAATACACATTTCTGCTTTTGATACTCCAAATCTAAAGACAGGGAAAGTTGTTCTTCCTTATCTTGTTTCAAAACAATGGGTTGAAGACAAAAAGAAAGAATGGGGCGAAGATAGCCCATTGTATCAAGTTAGAATTTTAGGAAATTTTCCAGATCAAGCTGAGGACTCTCTTATTTCGCTTACATGGATAGAAAATGCCATCAATAGAGACATAGAACCAAATGGTGACAGAGTCATTGGGCTCGATATTTCTAGATTCGGGAGTGATGAAACTATTGCTACTGTAAGAGATGGTGGAAAAACGGAAGGAATTATTGCTTGGAGTAAACAGGATACCATGTATGCCGCAAGAAGACTGGGATTGATGATGAAAGATTTGAATATCGGAGTTTCCAATATTGATGAAGGGGCAATGGGGGCAGGTTCTGTAGACAGACTGAAAGAACAAGGATACAACGTCAAAGGAATAAATTTTGGAGAGAGAGCCAATAGATCAGATACTTTTATCAATATCCGAGCAGAAATGTATTGGCATTTGCGAGAACTTTTCAGAAATGGTCAAATTTCAATCCCAGATGATACAATATTAGCAGATGAGCTTTCTAAAATCAAATACAAGTTTAATTCTTCTGGGAAAATACAGATAGAAAGTAAGGAAGAGATCAAAGAAAGAATAGGCAGAAGCCCAGACAGAGCGGACTCTCTTGCTTTATGCTTTATGGATCCCGTTTCTTCTACCGAAACAATTGGCACAGTAGGCTCACTTTTTGAAAATAATGACGCTAGAGACCCTATAATAGAAGGTAGACTTACAGGATTTGATAGAAAAGAAGTATATACAAATTGTCCCAGATGTGGCTTAAAGTCTTGTTTAATAATGGAAAATGAAATCTTTAGGTGCTTTAACTGTGGGACAGATTATGATAAAGAAGGACAACCAATTAGGCTGAAAAGTTCTTTGGCTGATGCATTAAACAGGATAGAAAGATGGAGGAGATAGATTGGAAAAAGTGAAATATTTGATTTTTCCCAGAATAAATTTTACGGAAGAAGACAGTAAGAAAAGAATTTTTTATGCCTTTTCACAAGATATAAAATCTTGGAAAGAATTGATTCAAGATAGAAACAGATATGAAATAGTAACGGAGGTAACAAGTGCCTGAAAGCTCAATAACAGGATTATTCAAGGATAAGCTAGAAAGATATGCTGCTGTATATACACAAGAAACAGGGCTGTGGAGAATATGCGACAGATGGCATGAAGATCTGCTTAAATACGGGGACATAGAAAACGATGAAATTCCCGATTCCTCTCCTGCGATAACTCTAATTCCAGATATGGCTTTTACTGCTTTGATAAACGAAGCAAAAAGAATTGGCATTGCACAAAGGTATATAGCATCTATTCCTGATCCGAAAAATGGGGAAGCAGAAGCAGCTGCAACAGGAAAAATCATGTTAATGGAAAAAAGAATTGCAGAATTAGAGCAGCAGTTAAGAGAAAAAGAATCTACTCCTATTTTTACAGAGCAATATCACACCAGAAAACAAGCGATGGAAACTGTTTTGAAACTTGCAGGGATGGCAGAAGTCAACAAGTAACTTTATAATCCCCAGGAGGAAAAGATGGAAATATCAGAAGAACGTCTGAGAGAAATCATCAGAGAAGAATTGATAAAACATGACAGAATGAAGGAAGTTAATGATCCTGTTTGGAATCCACCTTCATATTTCCCAAATCCTATTCGTGAAACTCCATGGATTCCAGATCCTCCAAACATATGGGTCATTCCACCTATTTTTAGTTGGGATTCAACTTCTAATGCAAACTTTAGCAAAGAACAATAAGACAAACAATGAAACTTTCCAAGTATATTCCTGAAGCACATAATGCAATAAAGCAAAATTGGGATATGTCCCAGAAACTCCAACAATTTGATTATCTATCAAAGGCAGTAGGTTCTGGTGTTACAGGACAAACTGCATCTTCGCCATCTTTCGGGATGGATTATGTTGTCAATTCCTGGGTTCGGCAGCAATCCGCATACCGAAAGAGGATGATTCTTGACCTTATACAATTGGCAAGCAATGTTGCTGAACTTGCAGGGCCAATAAATGTCCTTGTAAATGAAGTGTTTCGAAAGGGTTTTGAGATTCTTCCTGCATTTGCACAAAAATGCAATCAATGCGGCCAAGAATTAGAAAGGAAATCAGACAAGTGCCCAGAATGTGATTCAGAAGATTTGAAAGAACCAGATGAATCACAGCTAAAGCAAATCAAAACATTCCAAAATGACGCAAATGCATTTGACCAATCTCTAGAGGAAGTACTGCGACAAATATTTGTAGACATCAATATGGTAGATGATGGCTTCCTTTATGTCATCAAAAGATACAAAAACAATGAAGATGCTATTGTTTCTAAACCTCTAGAAATCAGAAGAATTCATCCTGCTTCTATTGAGTGGGACTTGAATGGAGAAGGAATTCCTAAAGCAAATCATTGGTTCTGTTATATTCACAGAATGAGTGATTCTGGACAACAATTAGTTCTCTCAAGTCCAGGAAAATGCACCGTTGATGTAGAAGGACAACCTTGCGGACTTGAACTAGAACCTGCAATGTTTAAGTTTGACAACAGAGGAAGCATTCTATATCTTTCTGGTGCAGAAGTTTGCAAAGTTAGCAAGTTTTATCCAGGTGAACTTTACGGTTTCAGCCCTATACTTACTGTATTTGAGAAGACTCTAGCTTTAACTGGGATGGACAAATGTTATGATGGCCAAACAGAAGTTTTAACTAAAAATGGATGGAAATTTTTCAAAGATACAAATTCAGATGACGAGTATGCCACATTAAACAAGCAGCATATTGTAGAGTATCAAAAACCAACAAATGTTCAGAAATTTTTTCATATCGGAAAAATGTATCACATAGAAACTAAAAATGTAGATTTATTAGTTACCCCGCACCACAGAATGTATATCAGTGATGACGGGGGAAAAACATTTCATATCGAAGAAGCACAAAATATCATAGGAAAGCCAGTTAAGTATTTGCGGGCCAGTTCAAAAGGAAGACCATTAAAGAGACTTTCTAACGCAAACAAAGAATATCCGGAAGATAGATGGGAAAACTACAACGGCATTGTATATTGTGTAGAAGTACCGAACACTCTTCTGTGTGTAAGAAGAAATGGGAAAACTGTATGGTCTGGAAACACGCTTTTTCGTCACTTTTTTGAGCGTAAAACTCCTCCTGCTATCTTGATGGTTCATACAGATGATGTAGAAGGTCTTCGCAGAGAAAAATTGAATGCCCAAAGAATGGCAAAAGAAAACCCTGATGATATTCCTTGGGTAGGAGTTTCTGCAAGACAAGGAACAAGAGGAAGAACAGAGTTTGTAAAGTTGTTTCCTACTCTTGCAGAATATGAATTTACACAGCAAAAAACAGACATCAGAGAAAGAATTGCCGCCATGTGGGGAGTTTCCCCATTATGGCAAGGTTCTCTAGAATCCTCTGGTGGACTTTCTACACAGACTCAACAGTTAGTAGTTACCTCTCGTGTCGTAGAAAAAGACCAAAGAATTCTCAACGAAAAACTATTTCCCTTTATCTGCAAAGCATTTGGCATAACAGACTGGAAGCTTGTTATGAAGCAACCAGAAGAAAAAGCAGAGCAAACTAGACTTACATTTATGCAGCAAAGAATTTCTGCTGCAAATATGCTAAACCAAATGGGATTTGATGTTGTTCTGATGAGTGATTCTGATGTAATAGATGATGTTCAGTTCAAAGTTTCTGGAAAGCCCAATAAGCCACAAGCATTTGGTGGAATGGGCGGATTTCCTCCTAGTGGAGGATTAGGTGGCGGAATACCAGGACAAGAACCTGGTGGTGATGAAGGGGGAGCTTCTGAAGAAGGAGATGGAGGAATCCCCAATCAAGGAGAACCACCTTCAGAAGCAGGAAATGAAGCATTTGGTGGCACACAAGAAGAAAACCCTTTTGCAGCTGCACAAGATAAAATGTGGATAGGCCAGCTACACAAAGCTGGGTATTGCGTGGAACAAATGGGTAGATTTGAAATCACAGAAAGGGGAATGGTAAATTTTGAATTCATGAGCAATGGAGAAAGATACTTGGCAAAATTTACTCCTCCAGATGGAAAACTGTTGCGAGTAGACCAAAAACCACTAAAGAACCCAGACAAAAAAGGACATGTTGCTCAGAAAATTGCGCAAGATAGCGACACTTTTGTTTCCGCACCAATAGGAGAAGATGATGAAGATGAAGCTTGAAAATGAATGCAACCACAAAAAACTTTTTAGTGCAATGGGTCTTAAACAAGACAAGGTTGTAATATTTCAAGTACAAATTTGCAAAGATTGTGGTGAAATTTTGAATGAACAGCCCCTTTCTTTGCTAACTACCTATGGTTTCCATCACAATTAGGAGAAGACGATGAAGAGCTTTAATGAATTGAAAGATGAATTTGATAAGAGAGTTTCTTGGCTGCAAAAACACTGCAAACATGAAAAATCTAGTTGGATGATAAGCGAATGGGCCCCAGGACATTATAACGGGGAAGTATTGGTTTGTTTGTTTTGCAACAAAGTTATTGACAAACGATTTCTTTTGGACTCTCTGGTCTCTATAACTACTACTACATATTCTCCAGACGTAACAGATATAATTTATGTGAATACATAACATGAAAAACATTAAGAAAGAATCTTTAGGAACAGGAGCTTCAACTTTTTCTCCAACTTTTGGACCAGAAAGCACAAAAGAAAAGAAAAAGAAAAGCAAAATTAGCCAACTTAATCAATTGCTAAAAGAAAGGTTGCAAAAGCCTATTGTAATTGATGTGGACGGAGATGACAAAAACGCCAATTGGTTACATTCATCTAGAAAGAAAACAGAAAAAGAGTCCTAAAAAATGGATTTTTCTTCTGACAGTTTCTATGATGCTATTGATTCTTCTATCCAAAAATCTGGTTTGATCCTGACGGGACAATTTCCTAAAGGCACAAAAGTCCTTGGAAAACAAATAGAGCAGAGGCTGTATTCTGGACTGCAAAAAAGATTGTGGAATGCTCTGAAGGAAGTAGATGAAAGCCAGTTTCAATATGAAGTTTCCCAGAAGCTGGAAAATGCCATTGATGCTTGGCGAAGAAGAATGTATGAAGGCGTGGAAGAAACAGATAAAGAGCTTCTTCGTAGGGGATTTTATGCTGGGCTGGCAGAATCAAATGCAAAGCCAAATATGGAAGATTTTGAACAAAGATTAGAAATAATGGTGAATGATCCCAATAGAATGGAGCCAAAATTCCAAGAACTACGAAAAGAAGTACTCAATAGGATACAAAAAATCATTGCAAACTCATATAATATCAATAATACACTGAATAAAGAGCAACTTGAGAATGAAATTGTTGACTATTTGGAGAAAGTGCGAAATAGATTGCAGCTTATAACAAGAACAGAAGTAGGATCTTTTTCGACCGCTGGAAAATTGATTGCTTGGTCTTTGGATCCAGATAGATACAAATATGATTATTTTTGGAACAATTTTCCTTCTCCTACTTCCAAATACATCTCAATATGGAGAAACAACCAAAACCCGATGGCGTGGCCCGAAATTCTATTTATGTGGCAACACCAATCTCAAGACTTCGGAAAACCAGTAGGAATTCAACATGATTTTTACAATCAAAAGTGCGGGATCTCTAGAAGTAATTCTATGAATGAGGTCGAAAACAAAACAAATAGATGGAAAGGAGTTCCTGGATTTTTTAAGACAATGGATTTGGGCATAGAAGATGAATAAAAGGAGTAATGTACAAATTGGGTAGTAGATTAATCCCTGAACGTGGTACTGATGAATGGAACATCTTGGCAAAAGAATGGCTAAATGGTTCTTTAGAAGAACGAAAAGAGATGGCTTGTAGACTGGGATACTCAAAGCCCGAATATCTAGGGCGAAATTTTAGGGGGTTTACAGCAAAAAGCGGATCCAATTTCCTCAATACTCTGTCTGATATAAAAAATGAAGAAAAAATACTAGAAAGAATATTGAGTGAAAAGATCAATGCGATTCCTAACCTAAACATTCATCCGATCAAACAAGAATCGCATAATAGCGAAGAAGCCCAAGTTTTGCTTTTCTCAGATACTCAGGTTGGAATAAAGACAAGCTCTTACAATAGTTTGGTATTCAAAAATAGAATGAATCAAATGACAAATAAAGTTATCAGAATAGGAGACTTACGACGTAACTTCCATGAAATAAAAACATTACATGTTTTTTGTCTAGGAGACATGGTTCACGGAGAACGTATAGCAAAACAAATCAATTTAGAGGAGTTCGAGGGGCCTGCCCATTGGCAAATTTCTGAAGTTTTTGTACCAGAATTTTGCGAAGCTCTTTTGAATTTAAGTCCACATTATGAAAAAATCATCGTTCATGGGATTGAAGGGAACCATGGTTGGCCCGCAGGGAAAGAGTCTTCGTACGGGACGAATTGGGATTTATTCGCATATCAACTGACCCAAGCTTGGTTGTCAAATTACAAAAATATAGAATTTGACTGCCAAAGAGATAGTTTTTACAAAATAGTTGATGTTATGGGGCATAATTTCTTACTCACACATGGAGACAGTATTCCTTGTACAAATTCTTTGCCCTTCTATGGGGTAACAACTAGAAGTTTGCGTTGGAAGAATTCCATAGGATTATCAAAGAACGATATTTGTGAAATGTTAGGAAATTTTCAAGAAGGAAAAGTAAGAAAGGAAGATATTGTTGCCAAATTATTTTCCAACCCATTTTCTTATGTGTGTATGGGACACTTCCACACTCCTACATATTTAACGTTCAATGATGTCAACATATTCATGAATGGTTCTTTTCTTACAGGCGATGAGTATTCCCACAAAAAAATGGGTTTTGCTTGTCCTGCTGAGCAGTGGTCATTTTCTGTTCACAAAGACAGACTTACATCTATGGATTTAATTTATTTGGAATAAAATGTAGTTATGAAAGAAATACATATTCCTTGGAACAAAGGTAGAAAATGCTCTGAAGAAGAGGTAAATAAGTGGTATCCTAGAGAAATATGATTCGAAAAGAAATTCTCCAAGGAATCGAAAAAAGTATCAGAGATGTTGTTGAAGAAACATATCAACAAGCGCAGCTTCTCGCACCCATAAAAACTGGAGCATTGAGAGAAAGTGCTTACACAAAACATCATCTTGGATATTCTGAGACTGGATTTGAAGAACCATATAGCGCAACTCAAGAATTCGGCGTCGAAAAAGACATTCCTATAACAGGAACTCAGACAACAAAGAATGGGAGGAAATACGTAAATAAAAGGCTAATTTTCATTCCAGGAGTAGGATTCAGAGTAATTGACAAAATCAAGGCCAGACCAGGGAAATTTTTTCTTACCAGTGCAACGGTATCAGCTTTTGGAAGTTTTTTTAGCATATTGAAAAGGAATTTGGGAGGAAGATAGAATGGTAGAAGACAATGCTCAGGCTATACAAGCAACTGAAACAATGAAGGCATTCTCTCATTTCGTTGGTAGTATTTTGACTCTTGCGGAAAGTTCTCCTGTGGATGATGAGAGATTGGTGAAATGGAAAAGACTGATGGAAAAAACAATATATGCTTCCAGAAATGAAATGATGGATGGTAGAAATGCAAGCATTGTAGATGATTTGGCGACAAGAATCAACACAATTTCTTCTATTCCACTCACGAATCAACAAGATTTAACGGCATTTTCGAATGCTGTTTCGATGTTTGCAGATGACCTGAAGAAAGAATTGAATCTAGGAGTAAAGTAAGATGATGAAGATGATTCAGCGGCCAAAGGGAACTCAAGACAACAAGTACTATGCTTCTATTTATGAATATTTCTTGGAACAAAAAAGAACTATTTTCTTTTACTCTGTAATGACGGGCTTCCCTATGCGACAAGATCAGTTTGCAAGTTGGGTTGCCAGAGACCATATGCTTGCTTTGGACACTATTTCTGATGAGCCTATTACTCTTATAATAGACAGTGGTGGGGGAGAGCTAGATGACTGCTTTGCTCTCCACGATACCATAAAGATGCTTCGCTCTCCTGTTTATACTGTTGGGCTTTTTGCTTGCTCTGCTGCTGTGGCCATTCTATCAGCAGGACAAAAAGGAAAGAGATTTATCATTCCGAATGGCAGGGTGATGATGCATTTAATCTCTGGCGGAACAGAAGGTGATGTAAAAGAGCTCAAGAAACAGCAAAAAGAAATAGAGCGCCTTGAGGAAAGATATATAGGCATTTTGATGAATAATGGGATCACTAGAGATAGAAAACAGCTTGACAAAGACATTGATAGAGAATTTTGGCTTTCTCCGAAAGAAGCAGTAGATTATGGTATTGTAGACCAAATTGTAGAGAGTGACTGGCAAAAAACAATTTGGGGATAATTTCCAATTGGGAAAATTACAAGAATTTCTGGAATTAAACAAATCTAATCTCATTCCCAAAAAGATTCACGAAGAAGTACATCGTGGAGGAAAAGTATTTCCTCGTGAAAGAACTGTGATGGTGAACCCAGAAGAAAAAGAAAAATTTTCCTTACCATATTCAAGATCTACAAGAAAGCAAATTGAAAAAGAATTGATAATTGCATATAATGCTTTGCTTGAAAAAGAAAAGGTTGTTATTAATGACTATCAGATAAACGGGTATAAAGAAATAAATAGATCTTTGAGAAACAAAAATATAAAATTAACTGCCGCACCATATACAATAGGATCATTGGCGTACAAAATTGATGTGATGGACAAAGCAATTTCAAAAAGTATTCTACCATTCAGTATCACATGCTTTAGAGCTATAAATGTTAGCTTTCCAAAAGGAACTTTTGTAGACAGAGGATTTGTTTCTACATCCCTAAATAGTCGGATACAGGAATTGGAATTTGACGATTATAAAACTATTGCAATAAAAATACCAAAAGGAGCCTCAGCACTTCATGTACCTGATACTGTAACCGAATCAGACGAAGAAGAGGTGATCATACCAAGAAATTCGATTTTTAAGTGGGTAGCAGATCAAAATGGGGTGCCTGTATATCAGTGGACAGGGATAATGAATGAATAAATTTGCTTGGGAGAAAGAGGATATTTATTTTTTAGGCGGATTAGAAAAATTTCTTCTTTCTATTCCAGGAAGCTCTATTTTAGAAATAAAACAATCAGACTCATTGGAAGTGCTTCAAAAATCTACTTCTTCTATTTGTGATATAGAATTAGGAAACAAGCTTCCGTATGAGGATGATGAATTTGATTCTGTGTTTTCGTACAATGTTCTTCGAAATATGGACAACCAAGAGAAAATCATCAGAGATAGTTGTAGAATAGCAAAACAATTTGTTGCCCATATTTTCCCATTGAAAGAAAACCAAACAATAGAAGATATAAAAAAAAGTTATCCTGATTTTGTTTGTGAGAAGTTTCCTGATAATGATATGATTGTCTTATACAAGGGAAATTTTTCACAAGAAGATGACTAACCCCAATTTAGTTCCCAAGAAAATACATGAGGTAGTTCACAGAGGAGGAACTACTTTTGAGAGAGATCGTGTTATCATGGTCTCTTCAGAAGAAGAAACCTCTCCCTTATTTTTTCAACATCCAGATTTTGAAAGAATAACATCCACACTTACAAAATATGGAACACCATATCTTGTCGGTGGTAGTGTGCGGGATGCTCTTCTAGGAAAAGCAGTAAAAGATTTTGATATCGAAGTTTATGATATTCCAAAAGAAAGACTTGGAGAAATAGTAGAAGAACTGGGTGGAAAAAGTGAACAAGTAGGAAAGCAATTTGGTGTATTCAAAATAGGAACCGATTTTGATATTTCCTTGCCTCGAAAAGAAAAGAAGATAGGGGAGAAACACACCGATTTCGAAGTAGAGTCAGATCCTTATTTGGACACAGAAACGGCTGCAAAAAGACGTGATTTTTCCATAAACTCAATTTATTACGATCTAGAAAAAAAGAAGATCCTGGATCATTTTGGCGGGATAAAAGATCTAAAAAATGGTGTTATTCGTCACGTAAATGATAAAACATTTCAGGAAGATTCACTGAGGGTGTATTGTGCAGCACAATTTGCTGCCCGCTTTGGTTTTTCTATTGCTCCAGAAACAGTAGATTTAGCTTCTACAATAGATTTGTCACATCTTCCGTCTGAAAGAATCTTTGAGGAATTCAAAAAGCTTCTTCTTCGTTCAAAAAAGCCGTCTATTGGATTAGAAGCTCTTGATGATATGGATGTGCTGAAGAGATATTGGCCAGAAATTTTCGTGCTGAAAACTACAAAACAACGGGGAGACTTTCATTTTGAAGGTTCTGTATACAACCATATTCGTATGGTTATGGACAAGTCTGCTGAAATCATCAAAAAATATGATAATGAGAAAGACAAGCTTGCTTTAATGCTTGCTTCTATTGCACACGATTTCGGAAAACCTGATGCTACAAAAGAAGAAGATGGAAAAATCACTCAACATGGTCATGAAGAATTAGGAATAGATCCAACTAAAAAATTCCTATCAAGACTTACAAATAATGAAGAAATAGTTGAAAGGGTTCTTTTCCTAGTAGCAAATCATGGCATTCCGACTGCCTTTTGGAGACAAAAAGTTCCAGAATCTGCCTTCAAAAGACTAATCAACAAACATGGAATAGACAAACTCAACCTTCTTGCTGACTTTTCTGAAGCAGATACTACTGGAAGATTACATCGAAAAGAAGATGGGGAGCCAGAACCTGCTTCAAGAAATGAAAGCTCATGGTTTAGAGATAAGCTTCAAGAAGTTAAAGGCAAGATTGGAGTAATGACTTCTGAAGGCAAAATTCCTCCGCTTGTTACAGGTGACGATCTTATTTCTATAGGACTTCCTCCGAGCAAAATGATGGGCAAAGTCATAAAAGAGATTAGAGAAAAGCAAGAGGAAGGAGAATTTTCTACTCCAGACCAAGCATTGCAATATGTAAAAGATAACTATTCTGAGTATCTTTCAAAGTCAGATTTAACAAAAGCCTACAGCAGAAGCAAATGCATGAAATGCAGCATGTCACCCACAGTAGAATTTCTTTGGGCCGAAGCGATGGCCACAGCCCATTTTTGTACTCCCCACGGAAATGCCTTTAGAAAAGAAAAAGAAGCTGATGATGACATTGTTTCCGAAAGAGAACTAAAGTATGGCCTTGCTTCTAAAAAATGGTCTGAAGGGCCACCTACAAAGAAAGAAGCAGAAGAATACTTCGGGGATGATTTTGAGAAGGCTAGGGTTGCATATCATCAGCATGATGGCTGGCAAGAACACCCTGTTGCCGTAGAACACCATCAAGAATATTTTTCCAATCTCCCGAAGCAAGACAATCCCTATAATGTAGATGTTCATGAAGCAAAGGGAATCGAACATGGAAAACCATTTCAAGGCATTGTATGGAGAGGAACTGGAAAACATACACCTGTAGATGAAGGAATGTGGGGAAAAGGAACTTATTTTTCTTCCCATAAGCAAATTGCTGAAGGATATGGTGATGTCCAACAGCATCATTTGCATCTGCAAAAACCCTATGTCCCAAGAACTCCTGGAGATATAGATGAGCTAGTTTCCAAAGATTTGGCGAATTTCAAAGGTTCTTTGACCGAAAAATTAGAGCAAAAAAGCAAGCTTATAAGACAGAAGCTAGAGAATCAAGGATATGATGGAATTATTCTAACAAATGAACCCAGAAAAACACAATTCGGAATACAAAGAGGTGCTGAATTTGTAGTTTTCCACCCCGAAAAAGCAATACAAGAGAAAGAAGAAATTCAAAAATCTGATTCAAATCCAAACCTTATTCCTAAAAAGGTGCAGATCCATCAGCAAGGAAAAACATTTTGGGGTATTCGATGGGTTTCTCCTGAAGAAGCAAAAGAAGAAGCGGAAGAATCCCATATAGAAAACAAACCAGAATGGGAAGAAACTCTAATTTTTGGAAAGCCAATTACAAATTATTCCCCTGGACAAGTCTGGTTCTCTCTAGGGATGGAAAGACATGATACCAACGACTGGGCCAGCTATAGAAAGAACAAAGACATAGGGGAGTTTTGGGAAAAAGAAGACAGACAAAATGCTATTGATTATGTTCTTTTTCACCAATTCGGAAAAGAAACATTCGAAAAACTAAAAGCCCACATTCACAGAATGGAAGATTTTTTGATGACGAAGATTGAACTTCTTCCGCCTATGTATTCTGACTTTCCTGACTATGATAAAATGGAAGATAATTTTGACATCAGAATGGTTATTCATCAAAAGATGCCAAATTCCAAATATACTTCTTCGGCCCAAATTTCTATAGGTGATGACGGGGAAGTAGATTTTTGGGATGGAGATGACCTGTCCTCATTCGAAGAAGCTGAAGAAAATGGAAAAGACATTCAAGAAAGCATGTTTGGACAAGTCAAAACAATATATGAAATGCTTTATGGGAAACCAGATTATTCGAAATGGAAATCCAATGTGGGATATTTTCCTAGTTTTATTTCTCTACACCAAGGAAAAGAACCAAAACTTATTCGTGTTTATAGAGACATGAGTGCTAAAGAATATGAAAAATGGGTTTCTGGAGAAGAAATTCCTAAAGGAAAATTCTTTGCTACTGATAGAAGTTATGCTCAAGGCAGGGATGTAGATTACCCAGAAGATAGCCAAGTTTATTCTTTCAGAATTCCAAAGAATCTTATAGTTCCAGATGGTTCCGGAGGTTGGCAACTGGATTCTGCTGCAACTTTTAATCCCGAAACAAGAAAGATAGAAACAAAGGACAAAATAGAAAAAGCAAACCTTCCTATTTCTGCAAAAGCATTGATACTGGATGAAGAAGGAAGATTGCTTTTACTTCATAATCCTACCAATTCTAAATTTCCATACGACCTCCCAGGAGGCCACATCGACCAAAAAGAGGACGCAAAGGAAGCGCTGCGAAGAGAACTTCAGGAAGAGATAAACTGCAAAGTAGAAGACATAGAAGAATTTGACATTTCTGGGGAAACAGAGATAGGAAAGGACGAACATCCAGTTCTTTTCTACAAAGTGGAAATTTCTGGAGAGATCAAGTTAAACAAGGAGCATTCTAGCTACAAATGGGTTTCAGAAGAAGAACTTGATGATTTGTTTTTAGGTGATTTTGAGGAAGTTATTAGAAAGTTCTTTGACAATGAACTGGAAAAAAGAGAAACCAGAGGAAAAATTCCTAAACAGATACATGAGATAGTTCACCCCAAAGACGGCCCACCATTCAGAAGAACTAGAACTATATATGTTAACCCAGAAGAACACAAAGCTATAGACACATTTATCAAATGGGTAGAATCGCCAAATGAAACAGAACGTTTTTTGGCAGCTTCGGCGGCTTATGAAAGAGATTTACAACCTATTCTGGAAATGTTAGCAGATGATAGCTCTGCGAGAATCAGAGAACTTGTAGCTGGTAAAATAAGAAATATACGAATCCTGAAAAAATTAACAAAAGATAGAGATATATTCGTAAAAGAAACAGTTTCAAAAAGAATACCAAACAAAGAGATAACTCTTGAGATACTAGAAAACATAAAAGAAGTATCTCCTAAAACTTTTCTTGATTCTGTATCAAGAAGTAATGGAAATGTTTTTCAAGAATTTTATGAGAAACATTCAAGCGATGAAGATGCTCAATATTTGTTTGTCAGAAAACTTATTGGGAAACACATGAAAAACCACAATATTTCAAATTGGAGCACAGGTGAACGAGGAAAAATAGAAATTAGAAGCCTAATCAGAGATAATATTCTTGGGGAAAAATTCATAGATGAATTCCATAGAACCTGGAAATTGCCTGAAAAACTATCTGACAAATTCAAAGAATACATCGGACAACTAACTTCTAATAAAGGTCCTTCGCAAACGATGGTGCAAATTGTAGATGAACTCTATAAAGGGACGCCATATGAATTCATACATGAAACGTTGAAAGAGGGTTGGGCAGTATCTTCTACTTCTATGGATGCGTATACTATAAAAGAAGCAGTTTCTAGAATAATTCAAAAACAAACATATGCCCATCCAAGATTCACAGATAAGATGGAAGGACAAGTAAAAGAAATGCGATTCAGACTAGGCGGAAAAGAGATAGATGAATATGTTAGAATTCATTATGATTTAACGCAAAGAATTCTGGCAGAAGCATTTCCGAAAAAGAATGAAGAAGACGAATTCATCACTTTATATAGAGGAACAAGTCTTAATGAAGTAAAGAGAAAACCGAAGCTTGTTGGGTACAGCGGAACTCACTCTTATGTCCCAGTGCTTCTAAATCAAGATGCTTTATCTTCCTGGTCTCATTCTTATTATAAGGCAAAAAATTTTGGGAATATAACGTTGCAAATAAAAACAAAAAGGGAAGATATTTGGTCTTTCTATTACGCACATTCATATAACGAAAATGAAAGAGAATTTCTTGTTATGGCAAAAGAATCAAAGCCTGCAAAATGGGTACAAATGGACGATTGATTCAAAGTTTTAGAGGACGGATACTTTGCTAAAAATCAAAAAATCCCTATCTGAAAAAATCACTTTTTCTTCAAAACAGAGGGGTTTGGAACAAAAGAGGTATATAACTACCCCCTCTTCAAAACTTGAAGATTTTCTAGAAAAAGCAAGAGAAGGATTAGTACCCAAAAAAGTACAAATCATTCCCAGCACTTGGGAGAAAAAGCCATATTGGTCTATTAGATGGGTTCGGCCAAGAAAAGGTTTTGAGGACATAGAAAAACTACTGAGCCCAAATGAAAAACAAGTACTACAAAATTATAAAGAATTTGGCAGCAGACCAATCAATTTGCTACTTAGAAATGGTATTCTGATCTCTGGAAGTCCTACAAGTGAAGAAGAATTAAAACAACAAATCTTAACAATGGACAAAGCATTCCAAAAAGTCCCTCTAACTTCAGAAAATATGTTTTTGTTCAGAGGGATAAGAAGTGACACAAAAATATATGAACATCTTGATGCTAACATAGGACGGATTTTTACGGATAATGGGTTTTTATCAACCACATCAAATGCAAATATTGCCCAAAAATTTGGAAAACTGATATTAATAAAAATACCAAAAGGAACAAAAGTAATTCCTTTAGATTTTGCAGCTGGAACATCTTCACAGAAAGAAGAAGAAATACTCCTTCCTCGCAATAGTAGATTCAAAGTATCTAAAGAAAATGACCAAATAGTATTGGAGCTTTTGATAAATGAAAAATAGATTCGTTTGGGAAGAAACAGATATACAATGGGAGCAAAAAGAAAACAAAAATGATAGCACCCCTATAGAAAAGGTTTACAATAGAAGTATGGAAGATATTTCACAGCCAGAAAATCTCGAAAAAGAAGCCCCTAAAGAAGATTCAAATTGGAGAACTGTCAATATTGATGAAAGAATCAATGTTCAGATTCTAGAAAAGAAAGAACTCCCAGATGGGCAATTCGTGTATAAAATCGGGTTGAAGCGATAGTGAGCAAACTTCAAGAATTCCTGAAAAAAGCTAATCCTAATTTGACACAAAAACTTGTTTTAGTTCATCCTAAAATGGGACGACCCTTTTATAGAAAAGAAATGGTTCGACAACAAGCTGGGGTAACTTCTTCAAGACCTAAAAAACTAGGTGATGGAAAAACTTCTATTGTTTCTCAAAAGCAGCAATCAGGAGCAATTCATGGGCATCATGTTTTGAATGCTGGGTATACTGCTCCTACAGATATAAAAGCAGAAGCTGGTGATACAATTAGAATAGAAGTCAAAAAAGCAATTACAGATGGAAATAGCATTTGGTTAATAAAACCAGAAGTCCTTTTTTCTACTCCTGCGAAAATTTCCACTTTTTGGGAACTTTCTAGAATGATAAAAAGCGAAGAAGAAGAGATGCTCCTGGAAGGAGATGTTCTTTCTGAACTTGTGGGGGAAAATCCTCTGATAGAAAAAGGGAACTGGAAACATAAACATGATAATTTTCCAAAACATCCAGTTAGAGTTATAGACCATATAAAATATTTTGCTACACATGCAGTTCAGCAATCATCTTCAGAACCCCAAAAAGAAAAACCAAAAGAATCTCCAAAAACACATTATGTCCCAGTTGAGATTCTTTTAAGAAACGTAACCAAATCACAAAAAATTGGCAAGGGTGTTAACAACCCAGAAATTGTTGAATTGGAAGATGATGGAAAAGCTGTTTTCAAATACAAATCAGCTTATGGAGAACCAAAGTATGAAGTGTCTGCTTTTCTTTTGTCAGAGATGCTTAATTTAGATATAGTTCCTACAACATCTATGCGAAGCATAGGCGAAAAACATGGGAGCATACAACAATTTGTAGATGCTGATATTGGCAGTTCATCAAAAGCAAACAAATTATCTGATGAAGATCTTATAGATACTATCCTTTTTGATTATCTTATAGACAATCCCGATCGCCATGATGGAAATTGGTTGTTAGGAAAAAATGGCAGAATAATAGCAATAGACAATGGGGGAAGTTTCTCAAAATATCCATATGTAACTGCCTCATATCAAATTATACATGATAAGGCGAGAGCAAGAAAATTACGCATACCAGATAAATGGAGAAAGAAATTGTCAGATATTTCTAACATTAGTGATGATGTGATGGCAAAAAAATTAGGAAATTATATCTCCAGCATGCAAGCAGAAGCTATGCGGTATCGGGCAGACATCCTCCTCCAACAACAGCCTAATTGGAATATAGGATACAGGGTACAACAATGAAAATCATTTCCAAAGTATACAATGTCCATGATAGCGAAATCGCTAATGTAGAGTGGGATAGCAAAACAGATAAGATATCTATTGTTGGTGAATACACAGAAACGTTGGAAGAAATGCTAAAACGTGGGCTGGTAAAAATAGAAAAAGATGGATCTAGAGGAAAGAGACTTTCCTTGAAAGACGGAAGAGAACTTGTAGAAAATCTTCATTTTTGTCTTTATGGAACTTATGTAAAAGCAGATTATCCAGAGAAAATAGAGGATGAATAAACTAAAAGAATTTTTTTCAAGACCCAAAACTTCCCGAACCAGACAATTGGGTTCCTAGGATTTGAATATGAGTAACATGGAAATAAAATATTGTGCTTGTGGGTGTGGAGAAACGATATTTCCAAGATCTAAACGAAAAATAAAAGAGTTGGGATAGATTGAGCGATTCAGAAAGAAATATACGCTGCGAGAAAGCTCTCAAAAACGCTTCTATACATCCAAATTCCGCAGAAATTAAGTTGTTAGAAATCATTAAGAATTCTACTTCGGGATGGAAATATGTAGGTGATGGATCGTTTTGGATTCATAGAAAGAATCCTGACTTTTTGAATGAAAGTGAGAAGAAACTAATTGAATTCAATGGTTGTTACTTCCACAATTGCAAAACTTGTTTTCCGAAATCAGCAGACGAAATCAATCAAGACCTGGAAAGAATTTCTTTATTCAAACAAAGTGGATATGGGACTCTGATTATTTGGGAACATGATTTGAAAAACGAAGAGCTAATACGAAAAATGATATCGGATTTCGCTAATGAGTAAGCTTTTAGAACTATTGAAAATGTTAGGCAGCAAAAAGCATTCTAAAGAATTTGTATCTTTTAACAAGGCTACAGTTCCCACACCTATGAAGGACGGGAAGTTTGACGCCGAATCGCTTGCTGTCGGTGATTCAGCTTGGATTACAGTATCTGATCCTGAGTCGCCGCTCCACCACAGAAAACTTTTAATTCAAAAGAGGCCTGACAACCTCCTAGCTATAGTTGGGGGCGGGCAACATTTCGATCCCGAGGTTGAAGCTCGTCGGCATCAAGTTCTTGGCGGTGCTCCAAAGAAAACAGAGCGAGATGTAGAACTAGAAGAAACAGCAAAAGAAGCTGAAAAATATAATGAACCTATCATTGTAGCCAAAAAAGAACTAGAAGAAGAGTCCAGAGTAGAAGTCAGAAAAGCTGCAGAAGAAATGAAAGAAGCACTTGGAATCAAAAAAGTAGATAAAAAGCAGCTTCTAGAACAAAAAGATGATATTCAGAACTACGTAGAAAAGATTGTAGAAGACAAAGAGCAAGCAAAAAGAATTACCGATACCATCACAAGACAAATTGTAGCAGCCAATAGAAAAGTTGGCGAAAAAGTCCAAAGAGAAAGACAACTTGTAGTAGCAAAAATCGGCAAGCGGCTTTCACAACTTGGCTCCGAAGCAAATACAGAGCAAATAATTCAAGAAGAATCAAAAGATCTTCAAGAAATTGGCGACGTTCAACTTTCCATGCCGAATATTGAAGAACTGAAAGACTTGAATCAAAATCAATTGGATAGTGCTGTCGCCAATCACATGGACAGACAAATAGACAATATCCTTGAAGATGGCGAAAATCCAACTAATCCTGATGAAAAAGCTCCAGAGATAAAAATCGCTCCTATAGAAAAACTTGAATTGAAATCCGAAGAAGATTTGAAGAAGGCTATCAATTCTGTCAAATCATATTGGGACAAAAGAAAAGAAGCAGAATTAAAGAAAGGAGCTATTAAGAAAGTTCCTATGGTAGATGCTGCCCCTTCTACTATTGCCCAATTGAGACAAGACCTGGTATCTATAGAATCTGATATGTCTATAGAGGAATTAGAAGAAAAAACTACGCAATCTTATGACCAGTGGTTGAGAAACAATACTGCTATAGCTCTTTATGAGGTTGCTGCGGAACACTGGAACAACAAAAAGAGCCTGATGGATGCCATAGGAGATGACAAGAAAATAGATACTACTCTAAAATTCCATTTGAATGCCGGAGCTTCTATTGCTCTTGCCTCTCTTGCACAGCAATTTTTAGGGAAAACAGTAGATGTCAAAAGACTTATTGATGCTTCCAATATTGAAGTTGCTACGGCTATGGTTGCCTATGAAATACATGAAAATTCAAAATCTACTGAAGGATATGCCAGAGCAGTAGAACAATTAAGGGACTTCAATGCTACAAATCAGCAATCAACTGAAAAAAAAGCCCTTGATAGACACAAAATGCTCAAAGATCAATGGAATGAAATCCAAAAACAAAAAGGAAGTGGCGAACTTCTAGACAAGATAAAAATTTCTTCATTGGAAATGAAAAATCTCTTGGAACAAAAAAGAAACATAGGTGCTGCAATTGGCTCTTTACAAGCATCTGCTACACTTTACGACCAAATGGAAAAACTAAAAACGGCAAAGAATGACATAATACACATTTATGCCGGAAATAACCAAAAAGATGCAGAAGCAATTGCTGAAAGATTAAAACTTTCAGATAAACATCACACCATAGACAACTCTGACCCAGATAATATTTCTGTGAAAGTAGGACTTGATTCTCTTAGAAAATTAATTACTGAAACTCAACAAGACAAAGAAATCTCTGACAAATATGAAAAACTAAAGACTGATACCTCTGGTTCAGAATATGATGATAAGGGAAATCTTGTTGTATCAAATTTTGACGTTCCTTTGTGGAAGAAAGAATTTACTGACGAATCAGGAGTAACTCAACCATACAAATGGCGTCTTGAACAAAGAAATGATATAAATTGGCTTCTGGAAACTACAAAACCTTCAACAGAAAATCCTCTAGGAAATGGAGGTGGGTTGATTACCAGAGTCACGGGTGCTGGAAAGACAAACACTGCTTTGGGGTTTTTTGCTCATAAAATGAATGATGATCCTAATTACAAAGGGCTTGTGGTTGTTCCTAAAGGCAGAGGAGAGCAATGGAAATCAGAGGCAGAAAAGTTCACAAATTTGAAAATAGAATACATCCCAGATGGGACTGCAAGAGACAAAGTAGATGATATTCTTCTTGATAGCAAACCAGGAACTGTATATGTAATTGCCCACAGAGAAGCTGCACGTTCTTCTGAAATGCTCACCCAGATGCAGACAAATGAACAATTGGGGAACAAAAAATTTCATGGGTTTGTAGTTGATGAGCCACAAGAGCTTCAAGCAAGAGGACAATCAGGAAACATCGGAGAATACGGCAAAAGAATAATGCGACTTCCTGTGAACCATAGAATCGGGCTTACAGCCACTCCTGCGAGAAGAATCCCCCTTGAAGCGCATGATTTGATAAAATGGGCAACTCAAACAAAATCTCTTGGTAGCAAAGCATCATTCCAAAGAGTATACTCAGGATTTGGCAGCGGGACAAATGCGCAAGACACGGGATTGAGCTCCATGTTCTTTCATACCATCAGGCCTTTTATTAGTGGTGATAAACTTTCTACCCCTCCTTGGAAAGTAAACCATAACAATGTTAATGTTAGAAAAACAGATTATCAGGTCCAAAATCAGAAAGAAATTGAATTAGAAAGTGCTGAGAAAATCGCCACCAGAAGACAAGAAATCATAAATGAAGTAAGAAGCAATCCTAATCACCCGCTACATCGTTCTGAAAATTGGGAAAGAAATCTAGGACAAAATGCTACTAAAGTTGCGAGAACAGAAATAGAACAAGAGCATACTGAAAATCTTGATGATGGACCAATCGCTACCAATTCGAAACTTACAGCCCTAAAAACTGCTTTGCAAAGAGATTCAAACAAAAAACATGTGGTTTTTATAGATAGTCGGACTCAAAGAAATTCTGTGAATGACATCATCAAAGAGCTTGGCCTGAAACAAAGTCAAGTAAAAAATCTTGCCGCTTCTACTACCAGCATGACTGGGGAAGAAATGGCTGCAAGAGCAGAAGAATTCAGAAGAAACAAAGATGTGAGGGTTATCTTTATAGATAATAAATCTAGTAGCGGCTACAATTTGCAAACAGGAGACCATTTGCATATTTTAGGAAACCCTCAAGATGCGAGTGTCCTTCTCCAGGCCCAAGGAAGAATTGCTCGCTCCCCAAGAACTGGTGATGTGACTGTAAATACATATATGTACGAAGACAACCCTACAGAACAAGCAAAATTTCTTGATATTATGGCACAAATGAAAATGTTGCGAGCAAGCAGTCCTGGGTTATTTGTGGGTGAGAAATAATGTCTATATCCGAAATTGATGCCAACTACCATTCTATTGATATTGCAATAAAACGATATCTGAAAGAGCTTATTGCAATGGATGATGAGATAAATGAGAAACTTTCTTCACCCGAAATTTCTGTCTCTGAAGAAATGCAACTCAATGATGCAAAAAAGGTTATCGAAGACAATATCCAACAAATACGAGTAGAAGGACTATGGGATCAAGATGATGAAGGAACAGATAGATACAGAGAACTACTACCAGAATTCAAAATGGGAGAAAAGGGAGAAGAAGAAAAAGCTGAGGATGAAAATAGCGGGGAGAAAGACTCTGGAAGTTTACAACAACGCAATAATGAAGAAATTAAAAAAGAATCCTGGAAACACAAACATGATAACTTTCCAGAACACCCAGTACGAGTAATAGATCACCAAAAATATTTTACTACACATAATATCCGACAACCTTTGGGATCTAAAAATCAAGACCCTTCAAAAACAACCTATAAAATACCAGAATTTGATGATGAAATAGACCAGAACTTCATAAACAGCCTTCCAGAAAATATTAGAACACCGGAAGCAGCTGAAAAAACATTTTTGGGGCGATTAAGGCGTATATCAGAAGTTAATAATGGGATAATATTATATCACGAATCTCCTGGAAATGTAAAAGAATCAGTACAAACTAGAGGACTTATTGAAGAAAGTAATTTTGCCTCAATAGGAGAACCAAGCAATTTTGTAAATACTAAGATAAAAACTATCGTTAAATTCAGAGTTCCTAAACAATATATCAATCAACTTGTGCCTGATTCTATGACATATGGTTGGTCCGATAAGTTAAGTGTTGAACAAATCATTTTGCTTAAACATCCAACCAATAACTTACTTGGGACATACGTAGCCATGACAAGAAGAGTCCCCCCTAACTGGATAGAAAACATTGAAGTAAAAACTAGTGAAATTAAAAAAGCAAATAATACAAACCTAGTTCCCAAACAAATACAAGAAACTGTCCATAGAGAAGGAAAAACCTTCCCAAGAACAAGAACTGTGTATGTGAATCCGTATCAAGATCGTTATCCCGAAATGCGACAAAAGAAGAGAGGTGAAAATATTTCTCCTTCTGGTTCTAGAATTCCCCCAAACTGGCAGAATGTTCTTGTAGCAAAAAGCAAAAATTCCCCATTGCAAGCAATTGGACAAGACTCAAAAGGAAGATTGCAATATCTGTATTCTGCTGAACATTCTAAGAAGCATACAGCCGCAAAATTCAAAAGGGTGAAAGCCTTTGCCCAAGTTCTTCCTCGTATTGAACAGAGAATTTCCAAAGATGTATCAAAATCAGAAGAAGCGCTAGTGTTGTATATTATCTCAAAAACAGGGTTTAGAATAGGTAGCAATGATGAAACCCTAGCCAAAGTAAAAGCGTATGGAGTTTCTACTTTATTAGGAAAACATGTTCAAATAAATGGTGATAGTATTTCATTTGATTTCATCGGCAAAAAGGGTGTTCATATACAGAAACAAATCAAAGACCCAAAAATAGCTGCTTTGCTTGCACGTAAAAAGAAAAATGAAGAAAAACCATTGTTCAAAGTGAATGACTATGAAGTAAGAAAGTACCTGGGTGGAATTTCAGGACACAAATTTTCTCCTAAAGATTTTCGCACACATCTAGGCACGAGAATTGCCCATGAGGTGATCCAACAATTACCACCCCCTACAAACGAGAAAGAATTCAAAAAATTCAGATTCCAAATAGGGGACATTGTTTCAAAAGAGCTAGGTAACACTCGTTCTGTCGCACTTTCAAGCTATATCTCTCCAGAAATCTTCACATCAAAGTTTCCGCAGTTTGCTTCTTTAGTAAAATCCAACACTCCATTTAACCAATGGCTTGATTCTATTCAATATGATGAAGAACCAGAAGATTGGGAAGAAATAGAAGAAGATGATTCCGAAGAAAATGAAGAGAAAAGCGCTTTGGAATTGTTTCAAAAATCGCTGCATGAAAAACACACAGGCTTCAGCAATGGATTCTACCACAAATTCATTCGCCAAAACCCTAAATATGATTCTAACGAGTTTAGAGAATATATAATAGTAAACAATAGGGCTGATAGAGATGCTGGAGAACTTGGAGACATTTCTAAAGACGAAATCTTACGACTTGCACAAGAATTTGATAAGGAAAACAAGCCACCAATAAAATCTATGCCAGAATTTGATGATGCATTAAATGTGTAAAATATGAATTGCATAAAAGATTTTCTAGAAAAAATGAAAGTAGGATTTCATTTTCATGATGGTTTTTCAGAGCACCCAGTAGCTGTAAAAAATCACCAAAAATACTTTTCTGAAGGCAAAGATTTGCCTAAAAGATTCGGTGATATTGATTGGGGAGAATACAACAAAAAGCAAGACAAAGTTCTAGCAGAAGCTGAAAAAGAGCATAAAAAACTTGCAGAAAAAAAACAGAAAAATTAGGAATTCCATCAAAAGGAAAAAATATTCAACAACTAACTAGAATGATACGAGAAAAAGAAGAGGACGTCAAACAAGTCCCGAAAGGACAAAGAATTATTGAATATAACAACAAATTAGACATAAGGAATATACAAGCTCTTCCAAAAGGCACAGGTGCAAATTTTCTGATAGCAATTCGCGGAAAAGGATCCGATTTCGTAGCCAAAAAATGGTCTAGAGTTATGCCGTCTAAATTGGAATATGGCGAAGTAGTTATCAAAATGCCTGTTAAGAAAAACAAAGGAGAAACCATAAAATGAGTCCTGCAAAGAAAACACAAAAGGAAAAGAGCCAAAAAAGCTCTTCTGAATCTATCATGCAAGTCAATGCAGACGTATTCACTACACAGAAGCAAGAAGTTTCAGAAGTAAAAGAAGAATCTGCTACTCCTGCGCCCCTTTATGTTTCTGAAAAACCCCCAAAGATACCAGCATGGCCAGTGGCACATCGAGTGGACGTCATCCACGTGGACACCAGATGGGTTGGTCATATTGAAGTAAATAGATATGCCATAAGACCTCTTTGTGAATCCGCTGGAAAAAATGGGGTACATACCTTTTGCTCTGTCTGTGACAAGGAATACAGAAGAGTGGCAAGGCTTTGTGATTCTGAAAAAGAAGCCAATAAACTGGCAAGTGACTGGAATGAAAGGGTGAAAGATCCCGCCATCAAAATACAGCAAGGAATGAATTTCTACAGCATTGGTCTTGAAAGATAATCATCATGTCTTCCATCTGTATTTGCTGTGGGGAAGAATATGAAGAGACTGTAGAATACAAAAAATTTCTTCCGTGCTCTTGCAATATTCAAATATGCAGAAGATGTAAAAACTGTACAGAGCATTGCAATTGCGACGATTCCAGAATTAGCTTTGAAGAACTAGTAGATATGGCAAATAAAGGATAAAAAATGTTAAGAAAATTCTTTGAATACCAAAGAAGAAGAAAGCTTTATCCTTATAAGTGGATGAAAGAACCAAAAAGAAAATTCGCGATTTCTTTTGGACAAAAATATTACCTAAAAGTAGAGTGGAAATTCAGAGGACGATCTCTAACTTTCAATTTGAAACAGCATTTGCAAAACATCAAAAAGCATAATAGATGGTATCTGATAGATCTTAATGTTTTGTTTTTCAAAGGATGGAAATTATTATTGATAGGACGATAAAACATGTATCTTATTTGTCCAAAATGCAGCAAGAAATCTCACATATCTACTTGGGAATTCAGATACAATGACAATTTAAGAAAAGTATATCTCTGTCCAAATTGTGGCGCAGAGTATGAGTTTGAGAGATGACTAAAATACAAGAGTTTGCAAAAACAATGGGAGTTCCAGAAGCTCCTTGACAGCCGCCTGGCCCTCCTCCGAGACCCAATTTAAGATGGAAAGAAAGCACTCATAGGTGGGTTAGTGCAGACCATGGAGTTTTTGAAATCAGAAGAGATACTGTAACAGGAATTGCTGATAGCCTATCAAGACAAGGTTTTGATTTATACCACAATGCGAAAGACCAAAACAAAAGAATGACTGGAAAAACTCTTTCAGAAGTAGGATACAAGCTCAAAGAAATTGCTGAAAAATCTACTCACAACCAATTCAGAACCAATATGCGAAAGTACCTCAAGGAATTAACTTCGGAAGCGGAAAAAAGAGCGCAATATCCTCCATTCCATCCAGAAGCCATAAAGGGAAGATTGTTGTCTACAATAGCGAATCAATTGAAGGTTTGAAAATGGATACAATATACACCACACGCCCCAAGGATAATACTTGCATGTATAGATTCTCTTGTGATTGTCTAGATGTAGAACATACTTTGGACCTATTCATAGACAAAGATATGGATTTGTTGGAATTCTCTTTCTACAGAGAGCCACTTCCTTTTTGGTCTAGATTCAAAGCTTGTCTCAATTTGATAATGGGAAAAAGAGATTGCAAATTAGAATTCATCTTGAGGCCAGAAGATGCTAAAGATCTAGGCAAAATATTACTAGGTGAATGATGAACATAAATCACTTTTTGTCTGTATATGAACGTCTGGTAAAACAAGAGGCTTCTTCGGAAGAAATAGACTCTTTGCATATGGATTTAATTCCTCGTGTACAAAATACACATATCGCAAAGGCTGTTTGTGATGTTTCTTCTCAGCTTGAGAAAGCTATAGCTATTGATAACTGTGCTCATCAGATGCACATTGATGAAAACTTTGCTAAAAAGTTATATCCTCTTGCCAATTATGCAGACATTAAAAAGAAACTTGACGAATTTTCCGGAATGGAAGCAATCAATGAAGTAAGAAAGGTCAACAGGAATTTTTTCACACCAATTCTTTCAGACCCAGAATTTACCATAATCAGCAAAATGGTGGGAATTACCAAAGCATCAGATATTGGTGATGCAATACAAGAATACAAAGCTCTATATGATGCCGAGCAGAAAGCTGGCGGTGCAGAATTAGTTTCGGATGCAGAACTTTTGACTCTGTATCGTTATACAAAAGACAAAAAATATCAAAACTATTGGAAAAAACGAGGAAGAGAACAAGAACCTCTCGTAGTTGCGGGCTATGCCAGTGTTGAAATGGTTGACAAAGAAAATCATCTTATCACCACAGAAGCTCTCGAAGATGCTTTCGGAAGGTTTGTGAAATCATTCAGAACACGCAATAACCAATTGAGTCATTCTAGCATCCAATGTGGTTGGTTATTAAGATCATATATCAACAAAGATGGAGAAACATTCAAGTCTGGGGTAGATGAAAAGGGACTCTTTATGATTAGTGAAGTACGACCAGACATAGAAATTGCGAAAAGAATGCGAAAAGAAATAGAAAAAGGAACCATAAAATCTTATTCTATCGCAGGAACTGCTACCAAGAAAGAATACAAAAACATGCAGGGTAGACAAGTGATGGTAGTGAATGGACTAGATTTGTGCGAAGCGACATACTGCGAGTCACCAGTCAATCAAAAATCCAACTTCTTCATTATTAAATCCGAAGACGATCCTATAGCGCCTAAAAGAAGTCCCGTAATAACTGGAGAAGATACTCAAGTAAACACAGAAATTCATTTTGATGAAAAACCTTACTCCGACGAAAAAGAATTGGAGTCCTATCAATTAGAACAAATTCAACATGTTCTTGATAACCCAATGCGAATTTCTGATTACACTGTTTCATTAGTGAGAACTGGAGATTATCCCAGTATCATTATTAGAGCCTCAAAAAATTCCTTCCTTGGAAAGGCAATAAAAACTAGAATAACACAAAAGCTTCTTTTAGAGAATCCAAAATTGCTGAAGAAAGCGAAATTCATATATGATCCTTTCGGGCCGAAAGAAAACTTTATTCCACTATTTTCTCTTTCTTTGGAGCCGATTGACGCTGGCGCAATAGAGCTTTCTGAAGATGACAAAAAGGGACTGAAGAAAGATCCCACAATAAAACAACAAGTTGCTTTGAGATCTTTCAAAGGACATAAAATTCTCAGAGAACATGATGATGGTGATTTGACCATTAAAAATGATGATGGGGTATATATAATTACTGTAGAGGGGGATATTTTCAGACAACAAATGCCAGATTTGAAGATTATCTCCAGCAAGAATAATTTGAATCTTGCCACTACAAAAAACATCCAAGAAGGAGAACAGACCCAAACCGCTTTGGAGAGATTCAAGAGCATGATAAAGGAGTATTGAGATGATGGATGACATGGATAGAGAATTCAAAAGACTTTTGTCACAGAAAACAAATGATTATGAATCTTTTGTTTTGCATCTTACTCCGAAAGAAGCTCTTCTTATAGACTGTTCACTCATGGGACTATGACCTATTTGAACGTCTGCGTAGCAAAGAAAAAATAAATCTCAGACAAAGAATTGGCAGTGCTTTCCTTGCTTATAATTCAGGCAAAGATGAGGAAGAAACCAAGATTCTGAACAATGTTCTGCACCCCGTAGAAATTTTGAAAACAGAACTTCTAGAACTTATTGTAGTGGTACCAAATAGTTACCAAATTGGAATTGACGACATAGGACTTTCTTTGAAGCAGAAATTGTACCGATCGCTTCTAAAAATTGCCCCAGAGCAAGAAGGATAATAAAAAATGCCTCCAGTCAAAGCTCCTACAAAACCTTCGATTCGGCCCAAGATTGCGCCTCGTCCTGTGATAAATCCTATGCCTTCACAGCCTATTTGTCCAGATCAAGTTCGCAGAGGCTTGCCATAAGATGTCCTACATCCTGGGAAGTCCTTTTGAATCTGTTGCATCAAAATACTATCAACACCAATTCAATGGCCATAATGATGGAGAATTTCTGTTCAAAATCAGACAAATTTATCAAGATTGCATCGGAGCAATGGCATCTGGAAGAATTCAATATTGGTTTCCTTCCAAGCCTATGTGCAAAGAAGCTGTAGAATCTATTTTACAAAAAATAGACAAAGAATGGGACAAAGAAACATACAGAGACAAGCACTTCAAACAAGGCCCACGATTTAATGAGAATCTAACCTGGGAACAAAAAGCATGTTTGGTGGAAAGAATCCTAGATGTGATGAAAGATATGCCGCAAATAAAACCAATAATTCTTTCAGAAGCCTACGGTGAATATGATTGGGTGGGAGGATAAAAATATGGCAGTTGAAGCAATTGTAACAAAAGATGATGTAAGGACAATAGAATCTACTTTTACAAACGGAAAAATGACAACCAAGTTGGTGAATGGTATTGTTTATCAGACAGATTTTGTCTCTGACAAAGTTGCCCAGATGATTTCTTTCATGCAAGGTATGAATTTGGAGACACTGACAGTATACAAAAATGAAATGACAGATGCTTTGAATGTCATCATCAAGGAAATGTCAGCTTAATGATTTATGAAGGAAAAGTAGTAAACATATCCTTCTCTCGTTTTTCAAAGCCAGATTTTGTTGCCCTATCCATAGAAGTTGAAGACAAAGACAACCCAGAAAATTCTACAAAAACGAATATTCCAATCAGAGATTTGTCAAATGAAATTGATGCTGTATTGGCCAGTATAAGAAAAAAGGTTCTACTGCACATGAAAAAGATAGGGGAAAAATAAAATGTTTTGTAATTGCTCTTGTTCTGGAACTTCTGCTTGTGATATTTGCTCCATTAACTATTTTCCTACTCTTCAATACAAAGTAATTAATGGTATGGTTTTCCCCGTGAACCCATTTTTGCTTCCTCCTGTAGAAATTGAGCCGAAAAACAAAAGCACAAAAACCGCACAAAGATTCTGGATGCCAGAAGTTAAATTCAAATAATTTCTCCCTATACTTTTCTCCCCCATCCTAATATAATAGTGCTGAAAGGATGCTGAAATGGGTTGGCTGCTAGTTTCTCTTGTTGTTCTTGTGACAATTTTGATATGGGACGATTCACATCTTAAATGTCCTGAATGCAATCGCTCACACTGGACAGAGTCACCAAATTGGAAATGCAGGTATTGTGACTACTCAAACAGAGAATTATTTGGAAGAAGATACCGAATATGAACTGGAAAGTGGTTCCTATATGTGAAGCCCAAAAAAGAGATGTTTCTCCAGAAGATCTCTTGAATGGCGGTATTTTTCGCAAGTGTGATACATACAAAGGTGGCGGAGGATATGACCAATTTCCCGCCATCTGCGAAAAAAGACTGGGAAAAAGACTGCACAAACAATTCGTTGTTCAACTTTATGGATGTCCTCTGAATTGCTGGTATTGCTATGTTACCAAACAAGGCATTTGGGGAACATACAAAGAATATACAACTAGAGAATTAGCAAAAGCATTTGTAGATTCTAAACAAGAAGTATTTCACCTCATGGGCGGGGCACCAGATATTTTTCTATCCAAATGGAATGACATCATTAGCATACTCCCTTTTGATTCCGTTTTTCACAGCGACTTTCTTTTGCTGGGAACACAATATACTGCGGAAAATCTCAGAGCTATCGCGAAGTCAAATTGCTTATATGCTGCAAACATAAAAGGTGTAACTAGAGAAGATTACCATAGAAATACTGGCATCCCAATTTCTATGTCAGAAATAGAAAGAAATCTAGAGCACTTGATGGCAGCAAAAGTTAATTTCTATCTAACTTTTACCAATCCCAACATGAACTACTATGATGAATATGCCACTAGGCTAATAAGTTTGTTCGGAGAGAAAATCATGGCTGATTCTTTCATCATTCCAATTATTGAATACAAAGCAATACAGCCCACCAAAGAAGATGTTCAATTTGCTGAAGAAATACAAGACTTTAGAGAACAAGTTTTGAATAGCACAAAAATAAAGGGAATGTAATGAAAATAAATGAAATTCTAGAAGCTGACGAAGAATTAGATACAGCCTTCAAAGAGCTTATTGGTGCTGGACAATGTGTAGATGAAATGGAATGGCTGTTTGAAAGGCTCTCTCAAGTAGAAAGACAACAACAGATAAAGAATGTTTTTCTTGACATAGATGGCAAAGAATATTGCAATACAGAAGTAGCTCTCTCTATTTTGTTAGATGAAGAAGTGCTATTCGCGGGAGAAGGGGATATTTACTATCAAGACAAAAAGGTTGAACATACTGTAACTCTGACTGTTTTGTGCAATGACCTTTTTGCTTGGGCGAGTGCTGATGGAGAAGGTGTATCATATGATGAAGTTCCGTCTTTGTTTAGAGCTTGGCAATCACAAGAAAAATGGGCTATAATAAAATGGGTATGCAAGCACAGAGGAGACCAGCCACAAAAGCCAATAAAAGAAAGAATGCAAAAAGATGGATCCTGGGATAGTGAAATGGAATCCTTACAGGAGAATTATTCTGAATGGCATCGGGCTTCTGGGGAGTGTATTTGTGAAATTTGTAAACAAGAATATCGAAAGCACCCTGAATTTGAAAAAGCAGATTGGCTTACAAAGCTATGTAATGGAGACTTTGTAAAATTGTGAGTGAAATAGATTTTGCTTTTGTAGAAAAACAGTTCTTAGAAATGCAAAGAGAATGCTTTTCTTGTTTTTTCTTGAGCAAATCGCCAAGCATGGACACAATCAACAAAATCAAATTTGTAGAACAGCTTCTGCAACAGACAATAAGAGAACTTCCTGATGTGCCTGAAAAAGACGATGCTGTGATAAAAGGAATAGAATTGATCGAAGATCTGAAAGAACTTGAATTTGCAATTCAAGACCTTCTGAAGAAAAGAAATGCAATATTGAATACTGTAGAAAAGCAGTCAAAACAATAGAAATACTATAAAAAACAACCATATCATCACCAATTCCGATTTTTACTTTCCCCCTTCAAACCCATTACAATTTGTATTGAAAAGTTAATTGGAGGATACAGATGAAGATACTTCCTGTGCTGTTAAAAGATGGCTACAAAGTTGGACATGTTTTTCAGTACCCCTATGACACTCAGTTTGTATACTCAAATTTTACTCCAAGAAAAAGTCGAACTGGATTTGACTACACAATGCTATTTGGACTTCAATACTTTATCAAAGAGTATCTCATAGATCAATTCAATGAGAATTTCTTCAAACAGCCCAAAGATATTGTGCTTCGAGAGTACAAGAGGCGTATCTCAAATTATGTTGGGCCTATTTCTATAGACCACATAGCAACTCTATGGGAACTGGGATATCTTCCTCTTCGTATCAAGGCAGTTCCAGAAGGCACACTAGTTCCTGCAAATGTTCCTGTTCTAACAATCAGGAATACAAAGCCAGAAGCAATGTTTCTAACAAACATGCTAGAAACCCTTATGAGTGCTGTTCTTTGGAAACCTTGCACTTCTGCTACAACCGCATTTCAATACAGGCGTGTATTTGAAGACTTTGCAAAAAGAACTGGAGGCTCCAGGGATTTCGTAAAGTGGCAAGGACACGACTTCAGCTTTCGTGGAATGAGTGGAGTCGAAGATGCTTGCATGTCAGGAGCAGCCCATCTTCTTTCATTTACTGGAACTGATACTATTCCTGCCATTGATTTTTTGGAACAATACTATGGGGCAAACTCTGACAGAGAGTTAGTGGATGGAAGTGTTCCAGCGACTGAACATAGTGTGATGTCTATGGGCACCCCAGAAAACGAATCTGGAACATTCGAAAGACTACTGACGGAAATTTACCCATCTGGAATTCTATCAGTAGTTTCTGACACATGGGACTTATGGAAAGTAATCGGAGAAATACTTCCTGTGAAGAAAGATATGATTCTAAATAGGAATGGCAAATTGGTTATCCGTCCTGACAGCGGTGACCCAGCGGATATACTATGTGGTGATACAAATAGCACAAATGAACTCGTCAGAAAAGGTGTAGTAGAATGTCTTTGGGATATTTTTGGAGGCACTTACTCAAAACTAGGATTCAAAGAGCTAAATCCTCATATCGGCACAATATATGGTGACTCCATTACTCTTGCCAGGCAACAAGATATATTGTCAAGACTTGAGGCCAAGGGATTTGCTAGCACAAACGTAGTTTTGGGAATTGGTTCTTACACCTATGAATATGTTACCAGAGACTCCTATGGGTTTGCCATGAAAGCAACTTGGGGACAAACAACTTCTCGTGGGGATATGGATATCTACAAGAATCCAAAGACAGATGATGGAACAAAGAAATCACACAGAGGGCTACTGAGACTTGATAGGGATGACTCTGGAAAAATCATTGTAAAGCAACAATGCACAATGGAAGAAGAACATGGCGGTTTGCTGCAGACGGTCTTTCTTGATAGCAAACTAATTAGGAATCAGACATTGGCCCAAATAAGAGCATTGGTGGAAAGTCAGCTATGAAATTCGTCAAAAAACCAGTAGTCATAGAAGCATCTCAATGGTTTAGGACAGGTGACCACCCACAAGTTCATGACTATGACCCATATGGTGAAAACACAGTACCCTGTCAGCATTGCTATAAGTCAATGTGCAAACATGGTTGGATAATAACACTAGAAGGTGGACATATTGTTTGCCCAGGAAATTGGGTTGTAAAGTTTAGAGAAGGATATGAAATACTAAACTCTTCAGAGTTTGCCGAAAAGTATGAGGAAGATAAATGCTAAAGGTTAACGGAATCGAAGTCAAAAAGATGGTTTTTCCTGATGGACAGCCACACATCTATCTTGACGAAAACATAATCGGAAGCGAATTCGCTTTAATCACTTGTTCAATAAGAAATTCTGAAGAGCTATTGAATCTGGCGCTAACACACGAGGTTGTTTCCAGATATGTCCCAAAACAGATATCTCTAGACATAACCTATTTAATGGGTGCAAGAATGGATAGAGCCATTGATGAAACACAACCATTCACCCTAAAAACGGTGTGCAACATAATCAACTCTATGTGGTGGAGCAATATCAGAATATTCCATGCACATTCGGAAGTAGCACCCAATTTGCTTCGGGCGCAGAATATTATGCCTAGCAGCCAAGTGATGATTGCAAGAATAGAAAATCCTAATGCTGTTTGCATTGCTCCAGACAAAGGTTCTGCAAAATGGGTTGGTCACCTGGTAGGGAACTATGTCGGATGTGAAAAAACCAGAGATTCACAATCAGGAAAACTTTCTGGATTCACAGTTCTTGACCCAGAAAAAGTAAACAGGAAAGAATGTCTTATCATAGATGATCTGTGTGATGGCGGAGGCACTTTTGTTGGAATAGCTTCTGAGTTGCGAAAAGCAGGGGCAACAAAAGTGATTTTGTATGTAAGCCACGGCATATTCAGCAAGGGATTTGATTTGCCAGGAATAGAAAAAATCTACACGACAGACTCATACAGGAATGACTATCCTGTAGACAAAATAACCATGCTAAAATCATTGTGAATAAATACAAATTTGTTAAAAGTCCAGATTCTGAAAATGATGATATTCGAACAAAAAATGACATTCTTGTAGCAACATCATTTACCAGGATTGTTCATGGTGGAAGGGGAAATTATGTAGAGTTTTCTACAGAAGAAATGTGTGTAGAAGACCTTCATATTCCTTCAGACCAAAAATGGCGCTTGAATAATGGGATGGTCTATTACATCGAATTTAGAACAACTGACAACATCAAGGTATACTTCCAAATAAAATCTGTAGATTATGCAGATTACAAAGCTGGAATGTGGTATATTTCTCCAATTTCTTTGAAAGGATTTGAAAAAGAGGAAGAAAAATGAAAGACTATAAGTTAGTCAAAGAATGGCTTGAAAAACACAATAAAGGCGATTTGCAAGAATGTACTTGGGGTAAAATACGAGAAGCCCTACATTATGCTGGAAAAAGCTGTCCGATAATTGAGGGGGCGCAAAATGACCAATATTCCTGATTGGTGGCCCGAAAACCCCTACGAAGAAACATACAATAAACTTTCAGAAGAAGAAAAACACTTAAAATCAGGACTTATGCCAGACATTGTTAGTGCACATTGGGGAGCACAAATCATGTCAACCAGGATTTTTGACAAACTTGAAGAAATGTCTATTTTGGACGACCATAAGAAAGATGAACACAAAACATCTAAACAAGACGACAATTCTAGTATTTCTGCTTGTGGCGATTGGAATGCTTGGATTCAACTGATGTTTTACTTCGATCTTGAATACAGTCAAGGAGATATCACTCCTGAAACACATGATAAGATGACAAGGCTTTTGATGCATTTTAAGCCATATATTAAAATCAAATACGAAGACAAATGATAGCAAATTTTATAGAATATGGTCCACACATCTGGACTGATACTTCACTGTTAGATTATTAGCGGGGAAAGGAAAATACGATGAAACTACCTGATTTAACTCAACAACCAATCAAATACATAGATGCTACACCGAATGAAGAATACCCTTTACGGATTCTTCAAGCTTATCGCCAGGATTGTGATTGTATGTGGTCAGACAATACTTCAGGAGAACCTTCTCAAAACCCCATTTTTGAGGCAATGAATGAAGACAACAGAAAACGATCAAGAATTTTAGACAAGGCAATAAAGGCTCTGATAGAAAGCCAAGGAGAAGCATTAGAACAATGAGCAATGAAACATTGATGAAAGAATGTCCTGTTTGCCATCTGGATAAATTTCTGGTTCAAGATGAAGACAAAAGATTTATGGAAAGATTCGGAGTTGTTTGGCACGCCCGAAATGGTAGCCATTGTGATTATTGTGGGACTAAATTTTTCTTCAATTTGATAAGCGAAGAAGAATTCAAGAAAACCACACCTATTTCTGTCGACCCGAATCTAACCATAGTAAATTAGCAAAGAAATCAATAAAAACCACCGAAAAGTAAAGAAAAGGAATGTTTCTTCAGCAATTTGTGCCTTTTACTTTATTATTCAACAAGATATATAATATTGGTAGGATAATAATAAGACATGACCACAACACCTAAATGGGCTGAAGACCTAAAGGAAGAATTTCTCGCATGGTGGTTTAAGCAAGGGAAAACTATGCCTTGTCAGATTTCCCTTCGTTGGAGACATAGCAAATACACTTACTCTACAGGACATTGTCACAACAATGTAGATGATTCTGAGTTTGGTTCTATTTCAATTTCTGCTGGGAAGAAAAGAATAGACCAAAAACTTGTTTTGCTTCATGAAATTGCTCATCTTCTTGCCCCAGGAAAATCACACAATGAAGACTACTGGAACATGGCTTGGGATATTTTCAATTGGGCAAAAATTCCTATAAAATATGCAAAGCACCGAGAAGGCTCCTTGCATAAAAAAGCTCTAGTGGTATACGAGGAAAGATTGAAAGAAGGAAAACAGAAATAAATGTTAAGCAAAGAAAAGTTCATCGAATTTATGGAAGAATTGCATGAGATACAAAAAGATATAAATGCAGTAGACGAAGCAATATGCAAATTAGACCCAGATTTTGGTGGATTTACACTTGGTCGTGTAGATTCGTTGATTGAAGACATCTTGAAAGAAGCAATGGGTGACACCGATGAACAAATTGGATATTTTACATGTGAATTGCAATGGGGATCAGCTTGGAAGCCTGGAATGATAACATCAAAAGAAGGAAAGGATATTCCAATGGGAAGTTTATCAGAACTGTATGATGCAATAGTATTACCATGAGTGCGAAAAATTGGCGTCCTAAAAATTGGCCCAAAAATCCCTGCGATTCCTGTGACCACAAAGAAGAAGATTCATATGGGATGATATGTAATTGGTCTTGTGGCCAGGCAACTGCTCAAGCAAATTTTGAGGCTGGTGCCCAAAAGATGTATGATGAAATAAGGAAACTTTTTGCTTCTCGTGCCACAGCAGAAGAATTTCTTGAATTTTTTGGCGGAAAAAATGAGTAACCAGTATCCTTCTGAATATCTTCTGCGATGCCAATTTTGTGAAAAAGAATCTATGGCAAAATACTGGAAAGACAATCAAACCATTTGTCCTTTGTGTGACAAAAAATACAGCTGGTTAGTGGCCCAAGATAATGAGGAATAAGACATGAATAGTCAAAAAATACTAGCTCTAGCTTCCTGGGTATCTTCTTACAACGAAATAACCAAGCAAATTGATGCTATTACATCACAAGTTAAACCATTGAATAAAGAAGCATCAGAAAAAGAAGAACAATTAAAGGCCATAAAAGAAGCTCTTCTTGAATTCTTTTCTATTATGCCATCAAAAAGACCTGCATATATAGAAACTCCTAATCCATACACATCTCAATTGTATTATCGAGAATTAAACATTTATGAGATCAATATGAAATACATGGACAAAATTATCAAAAAGCTTTCCGATATGTCTTTAGAAGAGGACGAAGAATTGCTTGTATCAAACACAACTCCTGAAAATACTACTATAACCCATAAACTCAGGACAATCATAGAAAAAATTGTGGGAGTATAAGACAATCTTATGAGCAAAAAGCTGACGCTACAAGAAAAAGCATGCAAAGTAATAGAATGGCTGATGTATGATGATCTGGTGATGGATTTGGAAATGCGAACTTTACATGGATTTGATAGAGATCCAATTACTACAGAAGAAGCAGAAATACTTCAACATAAACTAGGAAGTATCTATATGTTTACTCATGTAGCTGTTAATCCACCATGTATAAAATCGCATGATGATTGGGTAGAAGAACTAGAAAAAACATATAAAAGATTCCGCAAGAATGGATACTTCAAGAGAGGAGATGTAAATGGCAGCGTACAAAACAGGACAAAGAGTACTACATCTGTGTAGACCCCTGCAAACAGGAACCATTCTATGCCATGATTTAGGGACAGACATAATCAAGGTCCATTGGGACACAGGTGAAAATGAAACACTGGACAGAACAGAAGTATCTGCAGTAGACCCTCGCACTGTAATGCCATTACAGAAGGCGTGTGCTGCAAATGCTTGAAGCGAAACATAGATACATTCTCAAGGCAAAACCAGAACTTGATAGTAATGGATTCAAAGTTAGAAGCTTGAAGTCCTCGAAGAGCTTTTTATATGAAATACTGGTGCAAGAAGTTTCTCCAAGCCAAAAAAGAGTGAAAATAGAATATCCCTCTGGCTATGTAGAATGGACAGAAATCTCCTTTCTTGATGAGGTCATAGAAGACTTGGGGGAAATAGAAGACAAAGAAATTGAAGAGCTAGGAGAAGATTGAGTGAATTATTTGGAAAGAGTTGAGCTTATTGATTCCCTAGATGAAAATGATCTCATAGACCTAATGACGTATACAGCAGGTTTTATAGATGCCAAAGAAAATGATGAAAGCTTGGCATTATATGATTTGGCTTTCCAAGAAGGAATGAAATGTCTTGATATAAAAGTAAATGATGATCATAAAGAAAACAGACAAACTCTTCCTACATTCACAGAAGACACTACAAAATCCGAATATGAAAGAATAGTATGCTATAACTGCAATGGCGAAGATTTCACAGTTAAAGCTTTTTCACATGGTGTTTTGCTCAGGTGCAAAAAATGCACAACTGAAAAGCTTATTTACACTTTATCTTTTACTGTAGATAAGACGAATTACAAAAGGGCAATTTCGGATTATAGCAAATTCCAGAAATTTACCCAATTAAGATGCACCAAAGGTCATGATAATAGCATTATAGGAGAAGACTAAATGGACTTTTCAGATGCTTATGTTTTGATGTGCGAGAAGGCCGAAGAAATACAACCCTGTTTGCACGATGTGGTTGGCTTATGTAATGCACAGAAAATACAACAAAAAGTGGGACAGAAAGGACTGGGTAAAAGAATGAACGAAGAAAGGCATTGAATAATCGATGAAAATAGCATTGGAAATAGCCATTGCAATAGCAGGTTTCCTATTTCTCATAAATATTTCCGCTTTCATTATAGAGTTAATAGAACACAAAAAACTAATAAGAAAAGAAAGAAACCGAAAGAAAGAGTCCAAAAAGTAGCCTATTTAGTCTTTTACTGCCTGGTGTAATAGAAAGTATAATTGTTTTGAAGAGGACAAATGAAACCCTATAGCTTGATGGCAAGAGCAGATTTCTATCGCTTGAAATTTCCCAATTGGCCAGCACCAAGGGCGGATGAAAGATGGCTAGATGGAATGTGGGTATTGGGAAACAATTATCGAGGAAGCGGCTTGTATGGCGCATATCCTCCTAATTATTTGAATAGAATAATGAGCATGTTTCCAGACGCAGAAAATGTGCTACATCTGTTCAGCGGTAGTTTGCCAGCTTCTTCAAAATATACCAGATTGGACACACATGATGCTGATATAATTTGCAATGCAGAGCAATTGTCACAATATGTGAAAGTTGACCAATTCGACTTGATTTTGGCGGATCCACCATACTCTGTAGAAGATGCTCTACATTATGGTCAACCAATGATTAACAGAAACAAGGTTCTAACAGAGTGTTACCTTGTGTTGCCTTCTGGGGGATATTTAGTCTGGCTCGATCAGGTATTGCCTATGTTCAGAAAAGATGAAATGCACCTGTGCGGACTGATTGGCATAGTACGAAGCACTAATCACAGATTCAGAGTGGCAAGCATGTTTAGGAGATTATGATGGATGAACTAGCAACCTTGCTCGCAGAGACGCGGGCGCTCCCCGTGGGGCAGGCTACGGGGAGCCAGCAATATGCAAAAAATGCATATATCTCAAAAGGAGGATAGGGTGAAAACGGAAGTGACGATAGACGGCGACGGCTCCGGCTGCGGCTGCGGCGACGGCTCCGGCTCCGGCGACGGCTAATCAGAAAAAACAGTGGGGGAGCCAGTTATCCGGAATTTCCGGATAGGTGAAAGGAGGATAGGGTGAGACGACCAGCCCGCGACCAGGTTGGAGAGGGAATTACGGCATCTGGTCAGGCTCCTGGAAGCGGCGATGAAGAAGATTAGGCCATGAGTGACCTGATTCCCTTGCTTCGGGAGACTAGAGGATTGCTGGAGAAGCTGATGGTGAGGTGCCCTTGTCTCTCTACCGGGCGGAGAGAGTTATTCTGTGCCCATTGTCAAGATACACATACTATTTATTGTTCCAGATGCAGGGGCATTGACTACATTCCAGCCCCAGGCTACGACGGGCTGCGGAAAGTAGTGAGATGGGCACTGGCCCAGAAGCGCCACAACCCAATTGACCTTGGCGATGGCAGCGGCGATTACATCAATTTGCCAGAAGGCGCTCTCACTGGGGCACTTATCAAGGTGGCCCAGAAAGAAGCAAAGACTCTAACCATAGTAGGACACCTACGGTTAGCACGGAGTTGGGGCATACTATACAACGTTCTGCGGGCTTGCCTGTGTGACAATGATTGTGATGCAGAAAGCCTTAAAGACCTGAACAAGTATTTGGAGAAGGAGGTAGAGTGTGACAGAAACAGTTGACCTTGGGTTAGAACTGGCCACCAGGAAGTGCCCAACGTGCAAGGGAGAGAAAGAAGTTTTCGACCCTGGGATAGTAACCCGTATCGCAAGCATCTCGCCTGGAGTATTGCCGTGCCCCACTTGCCGTGGGTCAGGCTTCTGGCTCCAGGGCGTGCGGGAGAAATGCAAACACTGCCTAAATGGTATTGTGTACCCTTTTCGTTACGGAGCGCCATACACAGAAGAAGAAATGGCAGACTTAACGGGTATACCCTGTGACCTGTGTAAGGGCCTCGGCTACACCGTCTCCCTGGACGTGGGGAAGTGGCTAGGAACTGTCAGACACTTGCCACAGACAGACCAACAGCAGCTATTTCTTGCCTTGGAGCACACCGCCAATACTGATGCCCACATGAGGCGGCTGCGTGAGTCATACATATCGTGGTGGCTGCGCTGGTTCTGCAATCTAGAGAATCCACTTGAGGCCCTATGGAGGGCGCTGATGGTGCTAAAGCCATGACCCCTACCGAGCGGAGAATGTTCAGGCTTGCCCTGATTGGAACAGGGATGGCTCTGGCTATGGGCATCTTGGTTGGAGTATCCTGGGCCAGCCTACTAAATTTAATGATATGCCCATGACACCTGAACAGGCAGCATTGCGGAACCAAGTGCTGTTGAGCCAGCACGAACTACTACGAGCCTGCCACTCCCCAGAGGATACCGCACTGGCCCAGGCCCGCAAGGTGGTGGCAGAAATGGAGAAGGCGTGTCCGCACGTCAACCAGCATCTGATATTCAGAGTCCGGCGCTCCGAGTGCTCCGAGTGCTGGGCCGACCTCAAGGCGGCGCTGGAATGAGGTTCCGTGCCTTCCTCATTAGTTGGGTTGTCCTTTGGGTGATAGCTGGCATCGTATGTCTGTGGTGGTGGATATTATGAAGATGAGGCCATGAAGGTCTGGAACAAACACAACGCTGACTGCCCAGTGGGGGCGGTCTATGTGGGCCGTCCGTCGAAGTGGGGCAATCCATTTAAGATTGGTAGGCATGGGACTCGCCAAGAAGTCATCGCTAAATACCGAGCCTGGATAATCCAGAACATTCAGAACAACCCGCATGTCTACAATTTAAGCGAATTACGGGGTCGAGACCTTGTCTGTTGGTGCCACCCACAACCCTGTCATGGTGATGTGCTATTAGAACTAGCCAACTCAACAACATAGACAAGACAATGAATAAGTTTTTATTCTATTGGCGTTATTTCACAAGACATATTCCCAATAGATGTCCTATCAACCCACGACAGGCTAATCGTTGTCTGTCCGATACCTGGAGAACATGTAATGACTGCTCCTGCACAAGACGTCCATGACATTTGAATTAGCCTGGTTATTATTCTTTATAGCTACAATGGGGCCATTATTGTTAATTCTTTCTGTTTGCATGATATGGCCAAAAGAAGTAATGAAATGGATCAAAGGTGAATAGAATGAAAGACTTTTTGGGTATGCTGCCATTCTTAATAGTTATAGTAGGGATGCTTTTATTTCTATTTATTCTATTGTTAACAGGAATAATTCACACATGAAAGTAACAAGGCCTATAGAAGAAACTGCTTGTGATGTTTGTGGACAAGCACAAACACAAATGAGAGTTTGCTCTGTTTGTAAGAAAGACATTTGTCATATCCATGTAATGGAATGGAGAGTTATCGTAGAGCAAAATCAAGGGGCATTGGGCGATACAGCAATAATCTGTGTAGAGTGTGGAATCAAAATTGATAGAACATTCAAGAATCTTGGGATATTCAAGAATACGATGTTGATTAGAAAAGAGAATCTGAAATGAGCAAATCCTTTTTAATGTTCTGCCCGACTTGCAAGAAGAAGCACAGAATGATTCTGAGAGGGTGTCCTACTTGTTCTGTTTATGAAACCCCACAACCTAAAAGTGATTCTGTGGCCAATAAGTGTTTTGCCAATTACCAATGTGATGGCTGCATTGCTTATGAAGGACACATGAGATAAAGAAAGAAAACTCAAGAAAATCTTTATTTCGGGGCAAAAATTAAAGAAAAAGTCTCCAAAAAGAGCCAAATTGAACTTTTACTTTCGTATCTGTCTATAGGTATAATAAGAGTAGGAAATATGGAATTTGAGAGGAATCTATGAGTCTCATGCAAGCCAAAATAGAAGTTGCTCTAAAAGATATTAGCAACGGCCAGCATTGGAGCGATGACTACATGCTACAAGTTCGCAACATCCTGCAATATCTAGTAGATTCAGCAGGACAACAAGAACAAGAAAGAGCAGAACCCATAAGAAAAGAACTTGCCCACTTGATAGATTTAATAGAACCTGGACTAGATTCGGGGAAAATAAACATTCCTGGCCTGGCAACATTGAACGCATCAAACATGGATAATTCAATAACCCCAGAAACTCAGCCTGGTCTTTTTTGCAAGGAGTGCGGAACACTTTTGGAAAGAGCTAGCACCGTCATTCCAGTAGGAATAACACCAGAAGGATGTGCGGTATACAAGGCTGTATATACGTGCCCAAAAAAGGGATTAAATCCTTTCTCAAAACACACTGATAGATATATATAGTCAAAATACTACCACTAGAAAAGCAGGAGAAAAGTTAATGTCTACAAGAGCAGCAATAGCAAGAATTGATGGCGATGGCTGGAAGGGGATTTTCCATCACTGGGATGGATATCCTTCTGGTTTAGGTAAAGATATTTGGAATTTGGTAAGGGGAAAATTTCAAGGCGATATAGAAGCATTCCTCCATTACGCAATTGAAGAGCACCCAGGAGGCTGGGAAGTTATTTCCGAGGGAAGTTTCAATGACCCAGAGGAATTTGGGGAAGCTTTCTTGCATGGCTGCGAATGCCATCAGAAGCCATATGTGCCTTCAAGAGATGTAAGAAAGCCCCTGGAAGAAGGAGCTAGTTGCGATCCTCTGTTTCTTGAATGGATTTATATCCTAGACCCAAAATCTAGAAGCATGACTATTCTATCACACCAAAATAGAGGCCAAGGTTACATGCACTTCATTGTTGATATCGTCTCCTTTGATGAACCCGAGCCTGATTGGGAAGAAATACGATGCCAATTTTGTGAAAAAGAATCTATGGCAAAATACTGGAAAGACAAGAGACAATAGAGTTTGTGATTCCTGAATTTTGACCCCTTTCAAAGAGTCAAAATTCGCATACAAAAATATGAAAGAAAATGTCCTGTGTGTGGTGATGTATTCGGGGGATACACAGATGATGTTCCAGAATTCAATAGAAGGGAATATGAAGAAGGCTGGGTAGTAAAAAAAGATAACATGGGATTTTGCTCTGAATGCAAAGCAGACCTCTATATGGGAAGGTTTCTATCTTATTCAACTAGATAATTTCTTTCAGCCAGTTTGTTTCCCTTGGACCATGCTGGAAGCAATATAGAAAAAAGGAAAAAAACTATGGGCAAAAGGAAAAGAACTATTGTCCCCTCTGAAGCAACACTACAAATCCAGAAAGAAGATGAAAAGAAAAAAGAAACCTCAATAAAACTACCAGATAAACTTGATTCTATAGGGACATATAGCAAGCCAGCTACTACACTTGCAGGGCTATCTTCTGTGATAGACAGGAGAATGATATTCTTGCATCCCTGGATTGTAAATCCTGCCCTTGCTCCGATGCAATTCCGCCCAGATTGTGAGAAGAAATACAAAGAGCTTTCCTCGTTGCTGAAAAAATTCCATGGGAAAATATATCCTTCATTCGGAGTGCTTGCGTGGGAAATACAAACATCATTAGACTGATAAAGCAAATAGTAGACAATCTTACATGTACTGTATTGGGACATTATTGGTGTTTTCCTGAAAATATCTGGAAGCCAATAAGCTGCAAGAGGTGTGGAAAGATAATATGACTGCTCAAAAATGGATTGAATCCCATATGGAAGAAATCAGACAACACAGCGGAAAATGGCTTGCTGTAGATTTCTGCGGAATTGTTGCTGTTGGAGAAGATATGGAAAGCGTTTTAGCAGAAGCCAGCAAGAAAGGATGTTATGACCCTATTGTATTCAAACTTCCTTGTTCTTCTTCAAGACCAAAAATTGCTTCCCCGAAGAAAATTGAAAATAAGGAGATATCATGAAAATCAGAACTGCTTTTGTATCAAATTCTTCTTCTTGCTCTTTCGTAATTGGAAAAGCCTACATGACCAAAGAGCAGCAAGAAGCTTTCCGAGATTGGCTCAAAATTACTCATCTCAGAGATACTTATATAGGCGAAACAAAACATTACTTTCTTGGAGGGGCAAAACAAGATGAAGTAGATAAAATTATGGAATTTCTCCAAGAACAAAAACTAGACACCCAATTTGCAGAAACTTACCAATGAGACACACTAAATATTGTTTTCTTGATAAAGCAAGCAACACTGTTCATGTAGGTGATTTCATAGCATATGGAAGCCTACTGGGAAGATGTGCTGCTTTGAAATTTGGCAAAGTAATCAAAATAGAAAAAGTTTCTCCTGATTGGGATAAATCTAAAGAAGAGTGGCATATTCGTGTTATAGGTGTAGAAGACTGGCAACCTGGTTGGAGACCAGATTATCTAGAGAAATCCAAACCAGGAACTTTGATGTATCCAGATAGAATACTACTGGCGAATGATTTCATTCCCGAAAAATATAAGGAAGTACTGGAATGCTAATCTTCGTAGATTGTGAAGCCACAGGAACTTGCCCCAGGGATGGTGTTCTAACAGAATTTGCTGCAGTGGCATATCCTTCCAAGGAATCTTTCCATGGCATCATCTATGTAACACATCCTTCTTTGCTGAATCCAGCAATTCCTGAAATAGAAAACATGGCAGAAGAACTTCCAGAAGTATTCATGCGTTTCAATTCGTGGCTAAACAGAATATGCATAGATGAAAGACTCGTTCTTATAAGCGATAATCCTGCATATGATTGGCAGTGGATTGCAGATGGCTTTTCTTCAATCGGGAAAAATCCTTTTGGACATTCTGCTAGAAGAATTGGGGATGTTTGGGCTGGAATCACTGGAAATATAAGTGATACTTCCAGCTGGAAAAAGTTCAGAAAAACAAAGCATACACACAACCCAGTAGGTGACGCAATGGGAAATGTAGAAGCCTGGGAAACGATGATGGAAATTATGAAGGACAAGAAATGATTGTAAACCAAGGACAAGACAAATTCGAGTTTGTGAAATACGATATACCTCATGAGAGAGAGTATTTCCTTTCAGAAAACGGCATTGTAGAACAAATGAATGACCGTACAATCTTCTACTATGCAATTTTCCGAAAGGTGTCTGAGAGATATACCTTTGGAAATGTTGTCTTTGAAGAGACAGGAGAAAGAATAGCTAAACAAGGCGATTACTTTACACGAAATGGAAAACTGTTCTTCTGGAGTGATGAACAAGATAATTGTCGTGAATGCACAGTTCTTAGACCCGTGAAAATTTTGTCACAATGAAAAAGCATCCTTTGAAGATAGAATATACTGAAGACGATGGAGCAACTGATTATTACACCTACTTTTCCAAAGGAGAACAAGACGCCAAAGCATTTTGTGAAAAACTCAAGCAGGAATATGATATAGAAGCATCGCCAGAGAAAGTAAAGCAAGCTTGGTGGAGATATGTTCCTGTAAAGTATGCTTCTTATGACTTGGAAATTCTTCAAGCAAAACCTTTTTCCAGAGGCGCATTTTTCGTGACGTATGTGGTGGCATAATGACTTGTATTTTGTGCAACGGAAAGAAATGGTTCTATTCAATGCTCAATTTGCAACAAAAAGTAAAAATTCCTTGTTATTTATGCACAAAAGATAATACCAAGCAAGAAGGGAAAGTAAAAACATATGATGCCAAGAAGAGATGCTAATAAAACAGCCAAAGAGATGCAGAGAAAACTGCTGGAAAAACTTCGGAAGCTTCTTGAAGATTCTCTGCCGATGTTGAGCAAAGAGCAGCCTACTCTGCAAGATATGATGCTTATACAGTCAAAAATCAGAGACTTGGGAAATGAGAGATTGATATGACATACGAAGGTTTGAATCCCAGATATGTCAGGCAAAAAATCTGGGAAGAAAGATGGCTTGGAAACTGCATTAATAATCATACAAGCAAGATTGAATACTCTGAAAGTACAAGAAAACAAAAGAAATCACACGAAATAATGCGAATAAGTGAGATTTCAAGGATAAAATGGCTGATTTTGGCTATTTTTCAAGTTTTACCTGCCTCTGAATAAGTAGTATGATTATGGTGTAAGGGAAAAGGAGAGGATGATGAACATCGGGCAGCCAACCAAAGTAGATGCAAATGTTCCCAAGCCCCAGAAGGCTCCCTTCAGTTCCTTTGCGTGTCCCAGAGAAAGTGGAGGTGAGACGATGACCTGACGAAGCCAACGAATAATGCTAAAAAAATGTTTTTATATTGAATGCCTCGAAAGAGGAAGGCGACCTATAATAAAAATGGCATCCGAAATAATCCCCAGAGGAAACCTATCTCTACGAAGGTTATCTTTCCTGGGGATTATCGTTGAGAGGTGGTCTACTCAACCTGATGATGGAAGACCAATGAATGCTCCTGGAAAGAAAAGGAGAAGACAATGTTTGTAGGATACAGAGCCTGGATGATAAAGAAAGACCCAAGAGCCAGAGATATGGCTCTTTTTTCCGAGGCTTTTTCCTCACAGTGGAAGAAAGAAAATCTGGGAATATGCCGAAAGACCCTGGGAAGCTGGAAAGAGAGAGCTTCTGCTTGTGCTACCCATACATACAAGGGACAATGCACTTGCGGATACTACTCTTATGAAGATTCTCTCCGACTTCTTCAGAATTTATATCTTGATGGCTCAAATAGGTTTCTAGATTTGAATATGGCTATTGGTTCTGTTATCCACTACGGAAATGTAGTAACACATCGGGAAGGCTTCCGAAGCAACAGAGCCATTATATCTGGCCTGTGGGTTCCTGATAGTTCCAGTGAAGTATACAAAGAGACAATTCTTCACCTGGCGAAAATCTATGACTGTGAGGTAATCAAACTGTGATATTTCTTATTACAGGATATACTATATCAATACTCTCTCTGATGATTGCTACCAAGGTTCGTAGTAAGAAAATGCTACGCATAACAGAATACTGTTTCTGGGCTGGAATCGTTCTTGCTACTACAACCACAACCATACTCGGGATATTCGGGTGTTGGTGATTGATGTTTACTCTTCCTGGTCTTGAATGGCACTGCGAGAATGGACACTTTGTTGCATATGCAGAAAGGGGTGATGTTTTTCGGCCAGAAAAATACAGCAAAGGTTGTCCTATATGCAAGGAGAAGGTGTCTCTGAAGATTGTTGGAAGATACTCTGACTTGGCAGGAAATTCTTCCCAGCAAGCTTTTTCCAGGCGGCAAAATCCTTGAAGAAAACCGAAAAACACAGATACGGATTTTTCAAGTTTTTCACAAAACCGGAGCCTTGGAAGACAAGCCTATAGTTTCCTACCCATAAGTAACAATACCTAACAACTTCAAAATCTTCAGCTTCAAAATTAGGTACCTTTACCTATTTACTCCCCTCCCCAAAAGTTATACCATTAAATTGGAAAAAGAAAAGGAGGGCAACAAAAATGCCTACCGAGAAAAAGGTTCGAAGAATCATGAAGCAGAGGATTCACGTGGATAGGAGAGGAGCTATATACGACATTCATGCCGCTTTGCAGGTATTGGATTCCCTGAATGGCTCAATTTCTAAAAAAGATTTAGAAAAGCGCATACATTTTCTGAAAGAACGAAGATTATCCTCTAAAAGAAACCCATTTGCACTAGCCTAATCATAACTAGAAGAAGCAAAAACTAAAGAAACCACTCAAAATCATTAGAACTAATGAGATACAGCCTTGAAATTGCCCAATTTTGGCCTGTAGAAAGAGTTTACTACCACCTTCGTATGTAGTATATTTATATATGGAAGGGGCAGGGCACAAAGCCAGAAGGAGAAGGCCTCATCAACCCTTCCTGAAAACTGCCAAGGATGATAACCTAAACCTTCCGTATTTGAGGATTGTTGGTAAGGGAGTTGCAAAGCATCTTCCACCAACCTCCTCGAATATGGGAATTCTCGAGTGCAGGAGCATCTTGCTGTATTGGATGTAGCAAGCTCTGCTTATAAGTGGTCGAGAAAAGGCAGTGTTGGGGTTAGGGCTGCCTAATTTAATAACTTTAGTTTCAAAGTTCGGGCTCAATATTCAAACTAGTATTGAATCTTGGGTCTTAATTGAAGCTGAGATTATCAGGAGAAAACTTAACGCAAGCAAAGGAGATTTCGTCGGGAGGCTTGCTGTAGCAGAGAAGCGAAAGTCAGGAACTGTGTCATACGGATTCAACGGAAGTTGGATGCCATATCCCCGAAATCTTTCCTGATATATTAAAAATTAAATATCGTGGGCCACCAGAGGACTTCTGTGCAGGTGGCATCTGTTCTGGCAATACGCGACTGATGATTCGTAAACGATGAAATTGTTGAGGAGGAAACAATCTCGCGGAGTGAGACAAGCCAGAGAATAACTTCTCACCAGGAAGTCCAAAAGTTGGCTTCAAAGTTTGGGCTCAATATTCAAACTAGTGTTGAACCTTGGATCTTAATTGAAGCCAAAAAATTAGGAGTTAGAAAGTAGTAGTAAGTAGAATTTTCAGAGGTTTGGGCAAAGCAAACCGACCACTAAATTTACCTTGACTTTGCATCGCGAATTTTGACACTGGTCTCCAATGGAGGCTGAACCTTCGAAAACTACTACTTCCTAACTCCTTCATTTGTTGTCTCAAGATCTTCAAAATCATAAGCCCACAATATAGTGGCCGAAAAGGAGAAAAGAATCATGGAAAAGAAACCAACGATAACTCTGGTCAGAAACAATGATGGAAGCTACAAAGTATCCCAAATCAGGGGAAACAAGCCTGTAGTAACTGTCCTTGCAGGAAGAAAAACTGCGGAATTCTATGTTCGGGCAGGGGTTTCTCTTTCTGAGGAGCAATTAACTGAATTGGGTTATGTAGCAGAGCTCATTATTAGAGCATAGTCCTTCTTTTCCTTCCCTTCTGGATATAGGGAGTATGAAAGCAGATGGTAGCACTGCTAGATTGCTCCCTATATTCATTTTCAGCCCAAAAATAGAGAAAGTGAGAAAACAAGCGAATGGATGAGAATGAGTTAGAACTAATGAGATTTGCCCTTGAAATCGGTTGATTTTGGCGAATATAGCTGTTTTACTCCACTACCTATTAGTAGTATGATAACTATGGAAGGGAAAAAGGGAGGGAAAAGTGAAAATCCTGGTGCAGGTAAGCAAGTGGGAAGCAATGGCAGCCAGTCCTTCAAGGTTAGTTCACCGAGTCCGTGGTGGATACGCCGTTTTCAACACCAAAGAAGACTACAGAAAGTTCATGGAGGGAAAGAAGTAATGGCAATCATCGTAAAGGAAGCCTCTGAGCTAGGACTCAAGCCAAGGCAGTTTCCTCCTTCTCTTATTCTTGATGGAGTAGCGCTGACCAGAACCCTCATCAATCGGGACCGAGAGGAGATGTTGTCTCTGTGGTTTACGAGAATCCCTCTGTAGAACTGGTAGTACTGAACGACTGTAGGAGAAACATGGAAAAGAAGCTTACCTTACGGCAGCGAATGGATGTGGCGCTTTCCCTTGCTCGAAAAGGTAGTCCTCAGGAGAGGGAACTGATTTTTCGCTTCATAGAAGGATGGTTTTCTGGAATGAAAAATCCCGATGAAGTCTTTGTTAGAGTCTATGAGAAAGCAGCAGCATATGTGGAGGGAAAGAAGAAGTGAAATATGAAAAAGAGCTTCAGGAGAGAATTTGCAAGACAAGAATAGAGCTAGCCAGATGCGGCGCATCAGAAATTCTTGTCAGTATCGTTTGCTCTCAAGTCACCATAGCCTTTATGGAAGCATTACTTCTCAAGACAGAAGAAAACATAGAATGGCTTCGCAAGTACTTTGAAGATGACGATGATGAGAGGGGCAATGATGATACCCCTCCTGTAGGACCAGAACCAGATGGCGATGGTGGGCTTATTTTGGCTCCGGAATTCAAGATATCCGAGAAAATGAGAAAACGAAAGGTAGAGTTAGAACTAATGAGAACGGGTGAGATTAGCCCATAGAATCGCCCGAAAACGGCTGATTTAGGGGTTTTACTTCTTCCTGAACAAGTAGTAAGATATAAGTGTAGGTAGGAAAAGGAGAGGAAAGAAACATGGCAACCTTTACTTTCAGGAAGCAAGCAATGGTAGACCTCTGGAACGAAGAGCTTCTAGGTCAAATCAGTGATGGAATGTGGGAGAACTCCAGAAGTGCTGGTGCTGATGGGGGTTGGAAGCATTACACCAATGCCACTCAAGGAGAAAATAAGGTGGTTGGTTACATTCCCCGCTCCTTCCAATTCTCCGAATTGATTCCCTTTGTCGGTGACAGGATGCTCCTGAAAGTCCAAAAGTCTGAACCTGGGGCCACTATGGAGGATGTCCAAAAATACTGTCAAGAAATCTCCTCGGTCTTGACTCAGAAGCTGGGGGGAATAGCCAAGATGACTATAACAACTGTGGTGGCAACCGTCCCAGGGAAGCACGGGATATACGAGATAAGATTCTCCAACACCGAAGGCAAGTACTACTGCTCTTGTCCTGGGTGGAGATTCTCCCTCAAGCGAACTGGAGTTCACACCTGCAAGCATCTGGAAGCATTCTTCAGAGGGGAAGTAGAAGACGAAGGAGAGAAGGAATGATTTCTCTGGGATACGGCAACCTGGTATCTCCCAACAGAGTGCTTTCGATTCTTTCACCTGCATCTTCCCCAGTGAAGAAGTCCATCAGAGATGCCAGAGAGAAGGGGACTCTCATTGACGCTACTTGCGGAAAGCTCACGAGAGCAGTGCTTTATCTTGATAGCGGGCACCTGGTAGTAGCAGCCATCCTTCCAGAGACCATAGCGGCCAGGATGGAAGAGAAGAAGTAAAGAAACAATGCAAACCCTCGAATATCCTCTTTCTCCCAAGTATATCCCCAACTGGACTGTGGTAGAAGCTCTTCGGGAGCTTCTTGCCAACGCCTTGGATACCAAGACCAAGATTTCCGTAAAGTACCACAAGTCCCAAGGGCAAGCTACCATCAGCGACCAAGCTGCTGGAATTCCTCGCCCGTTCTGGGTTTTTGGGGAAGGAAATCATGGGGAGATAGGACAATTCGGGGAAGGCTTGAAGTTGGCCCTTTTGGTTCTTGCCAGGGAAAATGTCCCCGTAGTTGTGTCTACTGTGGGATATGATGTGTCCCCCAGGATGCAGTACTCCACTACTTATGAAACAAATGTGCTTGCTCTGGATGTTTCACCCAATGGAAGAACTGCTGGGACAGAAATCACCGTCACTTGCACCAAAGAGATTTTTCTCACTGCGAAGAACTTGTTCCTGGAATTGACCCCCAAGGAATACATCTCCAAGAGGCTTGGCATCCTAAAGGAATCAGGTGTCTTGTATATCAATGGGGTATTTGTCCAGAAGATGGAGAAGTGTCTTTGGGGATACAATATTACCACCAAGGTTGCTGCCAATAGAGACCGCAGCATCTTGGACATCCAAATCGTTCAAGGGGAAATTTCCAAGAAAATCACTTCCATTGCTTCAATAGAAACTCTGGCCCATTTCATCAAATGTGGCCAAGAATCACCAATTGCCGAATCAGGAATCTACATGTATCCCTCCAAGACACAAAAGCTTTGGAAGACCGCTTTCATCGGTTTGTATGGCAAGAAGGCTTGCATCAGCGATTCGCCAGTTTCTGACTCAAAAGCAATTCAAATGGGCTGGAGGCCAATTCCTTTCCCCTACTACCTTGCAAACACTTTGAATGTCAGCAGGGTAAAAAGAAGTTCTGAAATCCCTCCAAAGGTTCACAAGCCTCTGAAACTTGCTTCTCCTCTTACAGAGGCGGAAAAGAAGGTTTTGAAAATAGCCAGGGAAGTATCCCAGAAGGTAGTCCCAGATGCAAAAATCTCTCAAGTCAGAATAGTAGAAAGCATCAGCAATGCAGACAATGCTCAGAATGGGCTCACCACTGTGGGACTTTACAAAAAGGGAATCGTTTATCTCTCCAGAGAAAATCTTGGAAGCATCGGAAGCGCCACTGCGGTTCTGATTCACGAAAGGCTTCACGGGAAGGGATTCAAAGATGGAGACATTGCCTTTGAAGGCGAGCTTACCTTTGCAATTGGTAAGGCAATGATGGAAGTCATGAAAAAGTGAGAAAACAAGCGAATGAGTTAGAACTAATGAGGATGGATGAGATGCAGCCTTGAAATCACTCGAAATAGGCCAATTTAGGCATTTTACTCCGCAATCTATCTATAGTAAGATTATAGTGTAAGGGAAAGGGGAAGGGAAAATGATTACTGACGCAAAGCTGGACTTCTGGATTGCTAACAACTACAATGTCCTTCTGGTAGGAGAACATGGCGTCGGAAAGACCACTATCGTGAAGGAAGCTTTTGAACGCAATCATCTAAAATGGAAGTACTTCTCTGCTGCCACCATGGACCCCTGGGTGGACTTCATCGGAGTGCCCAAGGAACAGAAGGATTCAGAAGGGAAGTCTTTCCTGGATATCGTTCGTCCCCTTTCATTCAGGGATGACATCGTAGAAGCTCTCTTCTTCGATGAGTACAACCGTGCTCCAAAGAAGGTCAAGAACGCCGTGATGGAGCTTATTCAGTTCAAGAGCATCAACGGCCACAGGTTCAAGAACCTTCGCATAGTATGGGCTGCCATTAACCCAGATGACTCCACAGAGGCAGAATATGATGTGGAAAAGCTAGACCCTGCCCAGAAGGATAGATTCCAGATTCAGGTAACAGTTCCCTTTACTCCCAACCTGGGATACTTCACACAGAAATATGGCATAGATGTGGCGAAGAATGCCATAGACTGGTGGAAGAATTTGGAGCAGAAGGTAAAGATTCTTGTCTCTCCCCGTAGGCTGGATTATGCGCTGCAAGCTTGGACAGCCCAAGGGGATATAAGGGATGTTCTTCCCAATGAGGTGAATGTAACCACCTTGCTTGGGCTGCTGAATGGCAAGAAGGACTTCAAAAAGCTTCTTGAAGGTCTCTATGCTGCCAAAGACATAAAAGGAGCCAAGACCATCATCAGAGAAAATCTGAGCGAAATCACTCCAATTATCACCAAGTCAATTCCACTCTCCAAGTTCTTCATTCCCTTGTTTCCCCAGGAAGTGGCCGCAAAGCTTGGAGAAGAAACTGGCTTCATCAAGGATATCATAAAGAGGTACCAGCCAGGTGACTCAAACTTTATGGGAAAGTCTCCTGCTGCTGCTTCAGAAAAACGATATCGCTGTCCAGAATGTAGGAGGACATATAAAACTTATATGCGATGCTCCCACCATCTCTTCAAGCACCACCAAACTACAAAGTTCAGTGGAAATGATATCATGGCGGTAGAAAAAATATGAGCACCTTCCCTCTTGATGAATATCTCTCCATCTCCAGGAAGCTTGAGGAAAAGGCAATTCTCTTCTCCAGGTTTTGGGAAGTAGGGAAGCCCGTTTTCACGGACGAAATCAAAACTGCTGCGGTGCACTTGAACAAAGAGAATGATATCCTGGAGTTCCAAATAAACGAAGCCTTTTGGAATTCTCTGGATGAAAACACAAAAATCTTTGTCATATGCCATGAAATGGGACACATTACTTTGAGGCATGGCTCCAGAGGAGAACCTTTTCTGGAACAATTTTTTCCAGAAGCCTTGAATGTTGCCATGGACATTTCCATCAACCATCTTCTGGTAAAGTACTTTGGCTTCAAAAGAGAGGAAATCTCTATCGGAGAAAGCCTTTGCTGGATTGATACTGTATTTCCCCCGACGCCAAAGATTTTTGAAGACCAAACCTTTGACTACTACCTTCAACAGATGAAGAATCTTCCTAAAGGTGAAGACGGAATTCCGATGGCCATGGACAATCCCTCTGGGGAAGGAAAGGCAATAGAAGATTGGCTACAAGGAAAAAGCCAAGAAGATGCTGGGGAGAAAATTACTCAAGAAGAAATAGAAGAAACAGCGGGAAAGCTTCCTGGCAATGAAAGCAACATCCAATGGCAAGCTTCTTCAATCAAAGTAGTGGAAAAGAAGAAGTGGATGTCTCTAATAAAGAACTGGAACAAGAAGGCCCTGGATGAAGAAGAATCCGAGCAATGGACCAGAGTGAATCGAAGACTTTCAGGATTACAAAGTGACTTCTTTCTTCCTAGCGACAATTCAAGTGATGATTTTGGGAAGAAAAAAGTAGAAATCTACCTATTTTTGGATATCTCTGGTTCTTGTTCGAATGCAAACACACAATTCGTGCAAGCGGCAAAAAGCATCCCAAAGAAACACTTTGAAATCCATGCTTATGTGTTTGATACAAGGGCCAAGGAAATCAACCTCCAAGAGAAAAAGATATATGACGGAGGAGGAACTTCCTTCTCATGCATAGAAGATGCTCTGCTGAGCAGGAGCAAATATCCCGAAGTAGTTTGGGTATTCACAGATGGAGAAGCAAATCCTATAAGCCCCAAACACCCAGAACGATGGTCTTGGTTCTTGCTTCCAGGGGGAAAAACACGACACCTTCCCAGAAAGTCAAAAGTATACAAACTTGCCGACTTCGAGTGAAAAAGTGAGAAAACCAAAGAGAAAGTGAGAACTAATGAGATTTCATGGGTAAATCAGCTGATTTTGGCGATTTTAGACATTTTACTCTCCTCAAGATAAGTAGTAAGATATAAGTGAAGGTAGGAAAGGGAAAAGAGAAGATGATGTCTGGTATGCTGGAAACCCCTGAGAAGGTTCTGGAATTTGCTCTGGCAGGAAATGCCACTTTTACTCTCAAGAGCAAGATTTCTGGACTTCACATGACCTACAGAATCAGGAAGCCTGGGGATGAATCTCCCCACTTCGTGGCTCTGATGAGTGGCCCAGATAATGAAGGAAGTTACCAGTACTTGGGCACCATCTTTTCTGGCAAGGTTTACAAGCACGGAGCAAAGAGTAGGATTTCCCTGGAAGCTCCTTCGGAAAAGGTATTCAACCAATTCTGGGCTGCCATTTCCCAGAACCGAATTCCTGCCTACTTGGAAGTCTGGCACGAAGGGAAATGTGGAAGGTGTGGTAGGAAGCTTACTGTCCCCGAGTCTATAGCCACTGGAATAGGTCCAATATGTGATGGGAGGATATAGACAAAATGGACGTCAAAATCTGCGATGTATGTCTTATCCAGGGAAATGTTACCATACTCAATAGTAGATGGTTGGCTTATGGATGGACAAAGAGTGGAATCAGAAAACTCCACCTCTGCTATGGCCACAGTGGAACCAAAACCCCTAGCATAGAAGTACACTCCCAGACAGTTCTGGCGGCAGACAGAGCCTTGAGAAATCTAGGAAAGTAGAGGAGCAAAAATGAAAGCTTCTGAAGTCCGCAAGGTAACACTCCTCAACGGAAAAACCCGTTACTGCGTCTTTACAACTCCCGAAGAGGTTCAAAAGGAGCTTGAGTCCCAAGGCCCATATCCGGAAATCTGTCTTTCGATAGATGTGGAGGAATGAAATGTTCCCTGTAACTACTTCACAAGTGACTTTGGTCAAGGATGGATTCTTCGGGGAGCACATGAACTTGGGACTTATCCCTGGGGAGTGGCCAAGCAAAATACTACTGATAAACAACAAAGGAGAAGGAGTTCTTTTCAATCGCTCTCTGCCAGTGATTCAGCTGGGGAAATTCGTAGGATTCAACTACCAAACGGAAAACAGCATAGACCTAACGGTATTCGAGAACTAAAGGAAAAAGACAATGTGTGACTGCGACAAAACATTGGCAATTCCAGATGTGGGAAAACCAAACTCAAAGGACTTTTTGAAATACTGTCCCTGTGCATGTTCTTGCCATAACGGAAATGATGATATGGCTCGTTTGTGCGGAATGGACAAGTTCAAGAAGTACTTGGCTTCGCATCCTTCTCCGCCAGTAAATCTGTCTTCAATCGCCGTTGTTTTCCGCTGGAATGGGGCAAAAGCATATATTGGACCTGCGTATCATTTGCATCGTGGCAATTGGCCTTCCTATATTTTGGCAGACTACATTACTACTGCATAAGGAGAAAACGAAATGGAACCAAAACTTGTATGGGGAAAGCCAGGAAAAAAGAGTCAAGAGAAGCGAAGTAAAGTACATCAGATATTGTAGATATTGCAAGAGAAATGAAACTTTTAATTTGGATTCTATTCCTGGGAACCAATGTGGATACTGCGGAAGCAACAATACAAGCTCTTGGAAGGGCACACTGTCTACAGTAACAGGACATCCTGACATCAACCCATTCGACATGATTTTTGAACAAGAAGAGAAAAACCAAAACATGTCCAAGTATTGTTCTCATGTAAAGGATATTCTTGAAGAGCCTGCAGAAACTCTGGGATATGAAGAAGTTACTGTGCATGGAGAAACCCATATGTTTCAAATCCAAAGATGCACAGTTTGCAACAAGGTATATGTAGGAACAAAGCCTTTGACGGATTATTTGATTCGGAAACTACAGGCAGATTTTGCCGAAAAGAGAATTGCAGAGACATGAGTAATCTATCAGAGCGAATAGTTGAATACATCCAGAATTTGGATGGCGAAGTTGCCAGAGAGATAGATGTTGCCAATAAGTTTGGAACATCAAAACAATATGTTCATCTTCTGGTAATAAAAAACAAGTTAGGAGATAAACTAGTAAAATACTCTTTGTCTCCTCCTGTGCTGTGTTCTTCCTGCAATGCCAAAATTTCCCCAGGAAGAAATCTTTGCAGTGTTTGCAACAAAAAGAGTAAACTAGTAAACTTCACTTGTCCAGTTTGTGGAAGAGACTTCCAAAGGAAGAAGAGTAGCGTGAATTATCTTGCCAAGAAGTTCCCTGATAGGAAGTTCTTGTGCAGCAAGAAGTGCAATGGCTCTTACCAAGGCTCCAGATATGGATTTCGAAAAAGTGAGAAAACAAGCGAAAACACATGAAATCGTGAGAACAGATGAGATTTACCCTTGAAATCGCTTGATTTAGACTAATTTAAGTGTTTTTAGACATTTTACTCTTTCCTAGATATGTAGTAAGATTATAGTGTAAGGGAAAGGGGAAGGTAAAATGGACAAGATTCTTGAAAGCCTCGAAGGAAACGAAATCTGGTCCAGGCAATTTGAGGGATGCGTAGTGGTAAGGGGTGGCAAAGTTATCAAAGACGGAAAGGCAATAACAAGGATTTCAAGAGCTCAAAGAAATGAGCTATTTCAAGAAGCCTTTGAAAACGAGTTCGGAACCAGGGACATAAAGGTTGTTCTCCAGCAAGAAGGAATTCTGTGAAGGAGATATGCAATGAAACTCCTAGCTGAAAGGCTTCCGAAGGAAATCCGCGAAAGGCTTCTGGAAAAGATCAAGACCCTGGAACTAGAAAAGAGACCCCATTTCCAATTGAGGATGGCAGAAAAAGGAATCACCTGGCACGAAGTAGATGGTGCTCTTCGAAGCCAAACCCTCAAATTGATCGAAGCCCATGATGAAGTAGGAACCAGAAGGTTGCTGGTAAGGGATACAAAGGGAACTTGTGTGGTGGTAGACATTGATACCAAGGAATTGGTTACCACCTACAAGAACTCTTCTGGGGATAATCACTCTACTTTGAACAGGTCGGTTTACTTCCAGGGACAACTTTCCTGGGGAATCCTGAAGAAGTGGGCATAAGGGAAAAGGGAGAGGGAAGAAAAATGGAAACTACTATCACTCAGCTGCCTGACTTGGACTTGAACAAGCTTCGCGTCTATGTGGGAAAGCCTCATACTTGCATGTGTGGTTGCAACGGAAGATACTCTACTGCAAGTGCTCTTTCTGGCAAAGGCAAGGAACTTCGGGGATACGACTTCACTGAGGAAGACATCTCCGATGCCAGGGTGAGGAGGGTGGTGAACAAGATTCGCAAGAACTCTCCGATGGAAACTGAAGTTCTGAACGGGAGCATCTTCACCGCCATCATCGGAAACACTCAATACACCATATATGTTGATGAGAAGTAGATTGAACATGAAAGCTGCTCCGATGCATCCCTGTCCTAACTGTGGGGTGAAATTTACTGGAGGGGCTGACTTTCGGTTCTGTCCAAGCTGCAAGAAGCCCTGGAAGAAGTAAAGGGGAGTAGCAATGTTTCCGCACCGAACTTGGCTCATCCAAAGACTCCAGAAGCCCCAACCTATCCGCTTGAATGGAATTGAAGTAGACAATCCCTTTTTCTTTGGTGGCGGGCTAAAGAATGGCGGCCTATCGAATGAGGCTATGAATTTGCTCCGAGGAATCTTCAGATTCGATTATATGGGTGCTTCCGAGTTTGAATGGGGCGCAGTTCCCAATGCTCTGAGAAACATGGCGAAGCAATCCTCTGAAGGAAAACTTACAACAGACCTTTACGAAGTTGCTCCTGGGAAGGTTGTGTTCTATGTCTGCCACAAGGATTGGAAGAAAGATGTAGAAGCACTTCTTGACAAGCTCTACAAAGGAGACGACTACAAGTGGCTAAAGGAAAGTAGTCACTTCAAGCGGTCTCTTGATGAAAGCTCTGATGTTCTGGGTTGGCTAGAACTAGACAACGGATTCGCATTCTTTAAGGACGAAACCATGTTTGGAAAGTTCTCCAAGTTGATGGGCATAAAGTAAAAGAAGAAATGCCCCAATAGCTCATCTGGATAGAGCGCGAAGCTTCTAACTTCGATGTAGAGAGTTCAAATCTCTCTTGGGGCACCATAAAAGAAAAGAAGGAAAAAACCAAGATGCGAAAAATACTTAAAATAGAAGAGCCAGGCAAGGAAGACCGAAGGTATCGAGGAGGTATGTATAGGGTCTGGTTCGAGGGGCTGGATTTTCCAGCATACATGCTTGGAGACCACTATGCAATCATGATGTTGGAGAGAATGCTTCTGCTTCAAGTACCAGAGGAAAAGAGAGATGATGCTGAAAAGCTCCTGGACAGATTGCTTCAGGCAAAATACGAAGTAGACCAAACAGAGTTCTATGAGAACCAAGCAGACTCCTCCGAAGCTCAGGAGAACTAAAAATGACGGAGAAGCAACATGCAAGAATTGTTCTTGTCTCTGTGATTGGGGTCTTGGTGGGAATAATCCTGATTGTTAGGTGGCTATCATGAAGCAAAGGGTTTTCGTGGATGTAGACGATACTCTGGTTCTGTATGTGAATCCAGATGATTGCTCTGCACATCCCTTTGGTGCCATCAATGGAGAACCATTTGTTCCTAATGAGGAACTGATAAAGAAGCTGAAGGATTTCCAGGGCGATATTTTCATCTGGAGTGGTGGGGGCATTGCTTACGCCAGGAAGGTGGCAGAGATGGTATTGAGAGATTCTATAGAATGGATTGCATTGGGAAAACATGATTCTTTTTCTCTGGTTCGTCCTGGAGATATTGTGGTAGACGACCAATGGTATGAAATGCATACAATGAAAGATTTTGGTGTTCATGTATATTCTCCAACAGAGGAGTGGAAGTAAAATGTGGCCATTTCATTCTCACAAATGGGAAGTCAAGGCAGTCTATCACACACAAGACCTAAAGGGAAATTAGACTCTAGAACAACTGCAAGACAAGTAAGAAAGATGGAGCCATAGCTTAATTGGCAAAGCGTCGGACTTTTAATCCGCAAGAGTTTGGGTTCGAGTCCCAATGGCTCCACCAAAGAAATAAGCAAGGTTCAGCTTCTACATACTAGTACTTAGAGTACATCATATATAGTACCATTATATGTAGAGAAAGAAGAAAATCTTTCCTCAAAAGTATAGAAAAGGTATATATTCTTGAAAGAAGAAGGGGAGGGGAGATACTTTACCAAGAGAAGAAAATATTCTTTCTCACCCAGAAAAACAAGAAGACTTCTTTTACCAAGAAAAAGGAAAAAAAGATAAAATGAAAAGTCACTATACGAAGATTTTTGCATACTTAAGTACTAAGATATATAAGTGTACATATACAGTACACTCTAGGTTCTAAGAAGATCTAAGTACTAGGGTACATTAGTACTCTAAGTACAATATATATATATATATATATATGGGTAGCTTCGAAATCTTGA
>Ga0209518_1000270_pt1 | contig 69236 bp, 73 predicted proteins | sample RifGroB1_FD_183993 | JGI IMG/M metagenome (GOLD analysis project Ga0209518, IMG submission 183993) | Groundwater microbial communities from Rifle, Colorado, USA - Groundwater B1 (SPAdes) (version 2) | ecosystem: Environmental > Aquatic > Deep subsurface > Groundwater | place: Rifle, Colorado... | reverse complement strand
AAATAATTGAGTTCTCATTGTTCCCCTCCCTATATTCCCTATATATGGTAAGAATAATGAGAATTTTTTTTATTTCAATTTTTTAGCAATTTCTGTTCCGCTCACTATTGATATATTGATATATTGATATAAACGGTAAGGTTCAGCCATGGCTGAACCCTGCCGTTTTTGTATTTTTCAGACAAAAAAATGATTTTTTTCTGTCTTATTTTTTTCGTTCGTCTTCCCGGTAGCGCTGAACATTGAGCATAAAAATGTCCAGTTTATTGATCAGGTTGATCGGCAATGGGTTTCCGTCTATTTCTACAGAAATAAAAGGATACCGTTTCCCTCTCGACCATGGCCCTAAGATTCCTTCGATTCCCCGTCCGATCAAGCAGGCGAAAGGAGCAATATTCACCACTCCGGAATAGTCTTCGGCCATTGCTTCGGCGGCAACCCCGGCAGAAACAACGATTTCAGACTCCAGCTCATGGGAGATAAACTCTTTTTCCGCATTTTTCATCATAGCCGGCATGTCATGAGGCGCTTTAATCAGGAGCCCGCTTGGTTTCAGGGCTTTTTTAATGCGGCTTTCCACCCAGTTTTTATAGAATTTTTCCAGATGAAAGAAAATCAGGTCTTTCCGCTCTTTACAGAAAAGTCTTTTCCAGAAAGGTTTGAGTCCCATCTTCCGTTTGATCTGATAGTGTCTTGCAAAGTCGGTATAATGCACCCATTCGGTGATTCCCGATACTTTTCCGATAATTCCCTTCTCACTCATTTTATTGACCAGGTCATCGACTGCAAAATCATCTCTTCGGACATAGATTTCACCCACAATCAAAACCTTAGGCGAATCTTTCGGATCTCTTTTCAGTTTGATTTTTTTGAATTTTTTTGCCATTTTCTTTAAAAGCGGCACCACTTTTGTAATATCTTTATCTGCGATTTCGGTCATATCGTTCCAAAGCTCATAAAACTGTTTTTCAGCATCTTTCGGGTCTTCGGCACACGCCATTAAGGTTGTGTGAATATCTTTCATATAGTCGGCGGTTAAAAGCCCCCACCAAGCGTATTTTGAAAAACTCATTCCCAGTTCGTTGTAAGAATTTTCAGAATCCAGTGTTAAAAGTACCACATTCGGGATTCTCATGTCTTTAAAAAGGTTTTCATAAAAAACTGCAAATTGCCCTGTACGGCAAGGTCCCTGAGTGGTCGGCACGAAAAGAAGGTATATTTCATCTTTCTTGTAATCGGGAGAAGTAAAGTATTTTAAGGCGCTTCCCAAAACCAGGTGGGAAGGAAGACATTCTTTGCCCGATGCATGGCTTCTTGCAATTTGAAGCGTATAAGTGTCGGGAATCGGAAGCCCTTCTGCATTAATTCCTACTGACCGCACAACCGATGCCAGAATATCAGAACTGATTTTCCCCATGCTGGAGAAAAGGATTTTTACTTTCGGATTGTGCTTGATCGGCACTTTTTCACTGGTGTTTCGGTTTAAGATGTGAATCGGGTCTTTGCCGTTATTCACAAACCGCAGTCCGTTGTCGTACTGCTCCATCTTCATATCACCGATTTTAGAGCGGTATCCCTCGATAATATCTAAAAACGCTTCTACTCTGGTATCTATTCCCGCATCCGCAGTATGGGAATCCAGCTCCAGTACCAAAAAGGGTTTGATTCCCATGATCCATTTGATGTAATGGAGAATGAAAGAATCCGGCGCACAGGAGAAGTTTGAGATAAAAGTAATAAAAATATTGTCTTCTTTTTTAATCATGGAAGCGGCTTTCAGGTTCTGCTGACCGTAAAACCAGTACATGTTTTTAAAGATTTCCTCGTCTGTAATCGGGAGAATATCAAAAGGAATCACCGAGTATCCCCGGCTGGTGTATTTTTTAGGAATTCCCATGTTGGCATCGGGGGTCAAAGCGTTGTAAGGACGACCTAAGACAGCGATCACCGGATGGTTTGCTTTTCTGGCTCTTTCCAATGCTTCTTTTCCGACTTCCTGAGTTTTGAGATAAAACTCTCTTTGTTTTTCATAGGCGATCTCAAATGCGTCTTCCACTTCTTTTGCGGAAAACCCCAGTGTTTCTCCCATAGCAGTAAAAGACTCAAGTGTTTTTTTCTTTCCTGTATAAAAGGTGATGACGGGAGCCAGGAATTTATTCACATCCACTTCAGGGAAAGCCTGGCGGATATAATAAGGAAATGCCTGAACAATCGGACAAATCGTCGCATGGATTCCTTCTTCATAAGACGGCATGTCTTTGAAGTGAGGTAAAAAAATATAATCCACCTTCATTTCATTGAGTTCGTGCACTGCCCCGTGAGCAATTTCAGCTCTATGACAGTACGCCGATTCAGACTTTGCAATTCCTTCCTGCTGGATATCTTTGGAAAGAATTGTCTCCACTCCCAAAGCATGAAAAAACCAGGCATAAAAAGGATAAAGGTTGTAAACTGAAAATGCTTTCGGTATTCCGACTACCAGTTCTTTCTTTTTTACCAGAGTTTCTTTTTTAGGCGCAAATTCATTAAACATCAGATTGTTTCGCACTTCAATATAGTCAAAAACTTCGTTTTGATCCGGCGCTTTCTTTTTTCGCAGATTGGCGTATTTGTTACATCTCCCGCCGAACATATAGCGGTGTCCGTTGATTTCAAGAATTCGGATTGAGCAGAAATTATCACAGGCTTCACATCGAAAATCATTTTTATAGATAATCTCGGTATTCAGGATTTTATCAATATCAAACTCAGATTTATCAATAAAACCATCCGCTTCTTTTTGTTTTGCCAGGATTCCTACTCCAAAACATCCCATCAATTCAGGATCAGGCGGAATGACGATTTCTTTTCCCATCAACAGGGCAAATGCCAGAGGTACTGCTTTGTTTTTAGCGACTCCCCCCTGTAAAACAATTTTATTTCCAATCGTTCTATTTCCTACGACCCGGTTTAAATAATTGGCAACAATCGAAGTAACGATTCCTGCTGTAATATCTTCGCGGCTTGCTCCCTGCTGGATCGCTTTCCGGATATCGGAATTGATGAATGCGGAACAGTGTTCTCCAAATTTTAAAGGCGCCTCTGCGTTTAAAGCAATATCTGCAATATCTTCCACTTTTTCAATATTTAAATCCCCGTGAGCCGATTCTTCCAGAAAAGACCCCGTTCCTGCTGAGCAGGCTTCATTCATGGCATAATCGATCGGCACCTTGTTTTTCAGGTGGATATATTTTGCGTCCTGCCCGCCGATTTCAAAAACCGTGTCGATTTCAGAGTTAAAATAAGTGGTTCCGACTGCATGGGCAATAATTTCATTATAAATCGCCCCTGTTTCAAGGAATACGCCTAAAATTTCTCTGGACGAACCGGTTGTGGCGGCGATGGAGATTTTCACTTTTTCATCCCCGATCTGCTCTTTCAGCTGTTTTTTGACTTCCACCAGACAGTTTTTGAGCGCTTTCACCGGATCACCGTGGGTTCTTCCATAGTAGGAAGCCACCACTTCCTCGGTTTCAATATCAATCAATGCTACTTTAGTGGTGGTTGATCCTCCGTCCACACCCAGAATATACTCTTTTCCGGGTTTAGCTTTTCCTTTTTTGGAAGGAATATAAGAAACTTTATCTAAGACTGTTTTAAGGCTTTTAAATCTTCCGAAATGCACCTGAGCCGTAGTGAAAAGACTTTTTTGATCCGGAAGCTTTCCGCCTTCCTTCTCTGCAAGAATAGCCGCTCCAAGCGCTTCAAAATAGGGAGCTTCCTCAGGCACTACAAAATCAATCTCAGGCGCTGTTTCCTTGATAAATTTCAAGATATGCTTGTTTTGAGCGACTCCGCCCACGAGCATAACTATCCCTTTAGTAATTCTGGCTCTATCAAGAAAGTCCATGATTTTTCCAGCCATAACCTGACTTAAGGAAAGCACAATATCTTCGCCGGTTGCTTCGCCCTTGTTGAGTTTATGGGTACAGTCGCTTTTCATGAAAACCGAACATCGGGATGAGAGTTTTAAAGCTTTTGCAGTAGGTGAAACTTTATTAATGTCTTCCAGCTTCATATTCATTCTGCCCAGCTGCTGTCTAAAAAACTCGCCAGTACCAGAGGCGCATTTGTTTCCTGAAAAACTGGTGATAATTTTCCCGGTTTCATCAATTGTATAAACAATTAAATCTTCGCCACCCATTGAAATAATCGCATCTGTTTTTCTGCCCGTCCATTTTAAAGCTGCTTCAATACAAAGCGATTCAATAATATTTGGGGTTTTTAAAAGTTTGACACCCTCTGTCCCTGTTCCGATAGTCTGAATCCCTTCCGGTATATTTTCCGAGACAAGAATATTTATGAGAGTATTCTGGAAGTTGCCTTCATGCGGAATAACTTTTTTTGATACAATTTTGCCGTCTTTCAGCATCACTGTTTTGACACTGGTTGAACCAATGTTTATCCCTAGTGTTTCCATTTCATTTTCTCCACTTTTTTAAGGTTTTTATTATTAGAAAAGAATGATTCTTTTTGAGAAAGATCTCTTCAGTCTGGGTTTACATTTTTAAGAACAAGAATAAAAAATCAAATTCTTAAGCTTTAAATTTACTCGATTTTTTGAATATTTTCAATAAAGAATTCAAAATATTATTGAATGATTCTAAAAATAAGGTTTCTTTAAAGATGAATGCTGAATAAATTGATTGCAAAAATCTGTGGAATACTTTTATTATTTAAACTTCTGGATTGAAACATTTTATAAAATACATGAGTTAAAAACAAGAAAACAAGATTCAGATTAAAAAAACTTTTTTAAAAAAGCTAAAACCGGACACTAAGCGGAGTCGAAGTGTCTTACGATCAGACTTTTCAACTCCGTTCATAGTTTAATTACACCAGCTTTTATCTTTTTTGGCTATTGCCTTACAGTTATTGCTGTCGCACCAGCTTCCGTCATCAGAGGCTACGCCCTTGCAGTCGTTGCTGTCGCACCAGCTTCGGTCTTTAGATGCCCAGCCCTTGCACAAGTCTGAATTACACCAGCTTCGATCCCCGGATGCCACTCCTTTGCAATCATTGGTATCGCACCAGCTTTTGTCCCCGGATGCAATTCCCTTACAGTCATTGGTATCACACCAGCTTTTGTCTCCGGACGCAATCCCCTTACAGTCATTACTGGACATATTCTTAATATAATCCTTTTTCCATGATGCCGCATAAACAACAATAGCCGCAATACTCATTAAAACAAGTACGATGCTTAAAACTTTTTTCTTTTTCATTTTCCCTCCATCAGATAAACATAAATTTATAAATAATGATTTTTATAAAAAACACAAGAAAAAGTTTAAAAAAAATGATCTTTACAGCTTCACTGCTGGTTTAAAAGATATAGAACAAAGGAAAATGGAGTAAACTGATGATAAAATGACCGCCTGCTGACTTTTTTTAGTATTTTTAAATGATAGCATCAATGAAATTCTTGGAGGAATAGAAAATGAGCAATGAAGAGCATAATATTCACGATTTTGATATTTCATTAATCTGCGAATATTTTTCCAGTATGGATCGTCAAGGTCCAGGAAGTACGGAAGCAACAATAAAAGCATTAAGCTTTATAGATAATTTACACAAAAATTCAAAAATTGCCGATCTTGGCTGCGGTACTGGCGGTCAAACGATCGTTTTGGCTCAAAATACTTCAGGGAATATTACCGCTATTGATTTATTTCCTGATTTTATCGATAAACTCAATAACAATGTGCAAAAATTGAACCTTCAAACGAGAGTGAAAGGTGTTATCGGCTCAATGGATAAACTTGATTTTCAACCCAATGAACTAGACCTTATTTGGAGCGAGGGAGCAATCTATAACATTGGTTTTGAAAAGGGCATGAATTATTGGAATAATTTTTTAAAAAAAGGCGGATATGTTGCTGTCAGCGAAGCCTCATGGTTGACAGAAGAACGGCCGAAAGAAATATTTGATTTCTGGAATGAAGCATATCCTGAAATAGACACTATCCCAAATAAAATTGCTCAAATGCAAAAAGCAGGCTATGTCGTTATGGCTGCATTCATCTTGCCTGAATATTGCTGGACTCAAAATTTTTTTATTCCGGGAATAACCGCTCAAAAAATATTTCTGGATAAATACAAAGGGAATCAATCTGCCGAAGAATTTATAAAATATGAAAAACATCATGCCTTGCTTTATGATCAATATAAAGATTATTACGGGTATGTATTTTATATTGGAAAGAAAATCTAAAAAATGAACTATGTTATGGATTTCATTTTTAGACTTACCCACAATTGTTTTTAGATAAATAAACTCAAGTGTTTTAACACCTATGTAATTATAAAGCTGTTGACTATTTATGCTTTAAAATCAAAATAATGACTGAAAAACCTGACCAACAGGAATAATGATATCAATAAAATCAAAACTTAATCCTACTTTACTTTTAAGAATTTTAATCAAAGATTCAGATCGTTTATCTGAGGTAAGATAATCAGGCTGTCGATTATTGTTTAAATTAACTCGGACACCGAGCGGAGTCGAGGTGTCACTTCGGCTCCGCTCAGTGACCATACTGCTCTGATTAATAACCAAAAAAAGCTATGAAAGATTGCATAAGAAAAGACAACTACCTTTTCTAATAAACTTACAAATATCAATGATAGTATAGTTTTCAATAATCGACAGCCTGAATATATTATGAAAACAGCCGGGGATCAAAAAAAACTCGGCTGTTCCTTTTTAGTTCTATTTATTCTTTTGCTGGGTCAGGAGTTCAATTATTTCCTGATTTTCTCGTTCTTTTGCGTAATCCAGGGCTGTTTTTTCTTTTTTATCTTTTAAAGTTGTGTCGGCTCCTACTTCTGTCAGAAGTTTTGCGGTATCTAAAGCCTTTGTTTCAATGGCAAGCATGAGAGGGGTTTTCCCGTCTTTGTCTTTTTCATTCATGGTTGAGCCTTTGGAAATAAGCAAATTAGCCAGATTAAATTGTTGGTTCAGGATGGCAAGATGAAGCGGGCTGTTTTCCTCGTTGTCTTTCAATGAAATTTTTGCGCCTTTTTCAATCAGGAGTTTCGCCGTGTTTTCCAGTTTATTTTCAATACAGTATATCAGAGGATTTTTTCCGAATCCCATTTTGATATTAAAATCAGCGCCCTTGTCCAGAAGCAGGCGAACAATTTTTTCGTTTTTATTCGAAAGAGCAATAAAAAGCGCTGTTTTCCCGTCTTTGTCTTGGTAAGATAGATCAATTCCATTCCCGATTAAAAAGGAAGCTGTTTCGTCCATGGTTTTATTGTTAAAATTGAGGGCAATGAAAAGAGCGTTGGCTCCATTTGCATCCAAAGAATTGATATCCGCTTTTTTATGAACAAGAAGGGGTAAAAACTCGGTAAAACCGCTTTTCAGGGCAAGAAGAAAAACATTGTTGCCTTTTTCGTCTTGAGTATTCAGGTCGGCATTGTTATTTATTAAAATCCGGGCTGTCTCAAGTGATCCGTTTTTAAGTGCATATAAAAGAGGGGTGATGCCTTTTTTGTTTTTATAATTGAGGTTTTCGCCGTTTTTGATAGCTTGAAGAGCCAGATTCGGAAGTTCGTGAACGGCGGCAAACATTAAGTTATTAAAATCTCCCGAGAGAGAAGAAAGAATCCCTTTTTCATCTTCCAAAAGCAGGGAAACTGATTTTCTCAGTAAAAGGTCTAAAGAAAGAAAATAATATTCTTTTTGTATCTGAAAAACTTTAAATGTTTGATAAACAGGATTTAACCACTTTTGTTCCTCTTCTAAGCTTTTTTTTCCGGGTTGGATTGTTTTCATCCACCAATAATGGGAATTCACAAGCCCTAAAAGATTTCCCTGAAATGAGGAGGAAAGTGTTTTAAGGAGCTCAGCGGTATCTTTCTGGTATTGAGGATCGGATTTTTTTTGCAGATAGTTAACCAAGTGGTTTTTCATTTCCAGAAAGGCAGAGATGCTTGAATAAAGGTTGGCATAAGTATTTGCAATATCGGGATAAACTGAAATCCCTTTGCCCGCAGAAAAAACACTTTCTTTATCCGGCTGGGTTTTAGGCTCTCCCAGTCCTCTGAGCCAGAAAGGTTCATCAGACATCATTTCCACAACCCGGAGAGGAAAGTCTATCTCGCTTTTTGGAATCAGGGGTGTTTGTTCCGGGAGGGTTAAATTTTTAAGCTCCCCGCTTAAAGCCTGATAGAGTTTTTCTTTTGCGGGACTTAAAGAAATCAGTTTTTTTTCTTTTTCATAAATCGCTAAGATCGTTTTTCTGAAAGAATCATAAGGATAGGCATACTGGATATAATACTCATAGATAGGATTGTTCCAACCATTCGTCTTTCCATTGACTATAATTGGAGACACACTTTGCCGGCACCACTGATTCACCTGTAAAAGACCTGAAATTAAAATGTTTTGTGTGAGGAGGTTAAGTACTTTTTCCTGATTGATGGAAACAGACTGGATAGAAGAAGCAAGCGCTGTCATGGCATGGAGCTGGGCATCTGATTTTGCAATTTGAATGTTTTTCCCATATCCATAACCAATGACATAGATCACTTTTTTCCCGTCTATTTCACCGGTTCTTTCAGAATGAGTAAGCCAGTCGGGGGCTTTTCCAAATTCTTCGTTTGTTTTGGTAAAAGGTCCTTCCGCTTTCAAAGCTTCCAGACCACCGCATCCTGTTAGAATAAAAATAAAAAGTAAAGCTAGTTTTTTCAAAATCTTCCCCCTGTTTCATGTTATCTAAAAAAATAACAAAGAGAAAGAAAAGAACAAAATTAGTTTATGAATAATGTCCACGGCAGGAAGAGATATCCACTTCTTTTAAAGACTCAAAAATTGTATAAATGAGCCGGTCTTTATGATTCACTCTTCTTGAATAAACTTCTTTTTCAAAATATTTTAACCGTTCAGGTTTTCCTGTCCCTTTTCTCGGATCTAATATTATTTCTCTCAATAAATCAAAAATTTTTATATATGAATTTTTATCGTTTTTTCTAAACCAATCTAGATCATCACATGCATTATCAAGAATATTGATTTTATAAATCATTAAACACTTCCTCGATAGAAAGGTTTTTTGGAATAACTCCTTTATCTCTTTCCAGATGTGAAGCAAGAAGCGCCTGAAGCGATTTTTTATCGGCTAAAAGTCTGAGGGTTTCCTGCATAGATTCATAATCTTCTTGAGGAAGAATTACAACAGTTCCTTTATTTGTGGCAATATGAATATCTTCATGATTTTTTAATGAATCTTGGATAATTTTACTGAAGTGTTTAGTTGCTTGTTCAAGAGTAATACTGATCATAGAATTCTCCTTTTATCAGTTTAAAAGATACAAAGAAGTGTTTTTCTGTATCTGGATTTCCTTAGTGCCGATTTTAAACCCGATTGAAAGGATTTTTTCTTCGGGAATACCGATTATCAGTCCTTTTTCAGGGAAATCAAAGGAAAAATCTTTTTCGCTTTTCACTATTTTGATAAAATAAAGATTTTTAAGCTTTTCTTTCATTTCTTCCGGAATGATTACTTCAGGAGGGAGCTTAAGCAGATTGAAATCAATCGGAGAAAAAATACTTGTGATTTCTGCAAGGCTTTTTGGGTCAGGAATAAGCTCGCAGAAAGGGTAGGAATGAATCAGACCCGCAAAATAAAAATTCCAAGTTTTTTCTTTTCCATAAGATGCAGTTAAAAAAAATTCTTTTTTCGGATCAACGATCAGGGAGGAGAAAAATCCTGCTTTCCCGGAAGCCACGCTGAAAGTTTTTTTAGGCTCTCCGCCCTCTTCTTTGATTTCCATAATACTTAAAACCGCTTTGGAAAAACTCTTTCCTTTGATATAAATCAGTTTTTCTTCTTCGGGTAAAGATACAGTCTGTTTTTTTCCGATAACAGCTTCCAGTAAATTATTTAATACTTGGGTGTTTTTCATTTTTTCAATCAGATGAACAGTTTTGGGAAGTGCCTGTTCTTCGGCTTTCTTTTCCTCTGACTCTGTTTTTTCAAGTGTTTCTGTTGATTCTTTCTTGATGGTTTCATCGGTTGTTACCGTTTCTTCTTTTTTTTCCACTTCGCTTTGAATCTCTTCCTGTTTTGTTTCTTCTGTCAGACTGTCTTGTTGAGTTGTTTCATTAGTCTGATTTTCTGTATTTTCGGGTTTTATTTCATTTTCAGGTTTTTTTTCCTCTGTTTTGGGAGCCTCGCCGGATATCAGAACCACTAAATCTTTTTCTTCCTCTTCCAGGGTTTCCTGAAAAGGTTCAAAAACAATAATTTTTTGAATATTTTTTTTGAGAGAATCAAAAAGTTCTTTTGATTTGAGTGCTTTCATAATGACGACAGGTTTTTCGCCGCTTGTTTTTTTGAGTCTTTCCACAGCGCTGATAATGTTTTCATCACGGTCTAAGCTGGGAAGAAAAAGGGTTTCTTTTGCCCCGTTCGCATATGCGAGGCTGAAAAATTGAAAATAGAGAAAAGGAGAAGTATCTTCAGGATAGACTAAAACAGTGGGAATATTGTAAACAACACTGGCGGTCTTATTTTCTTCTGCTTTTTTCTGATCCTCGGGAAAATTGACCTCAGGATTGGTGCAGTGGATGAGGAAAAACGCTCCTAAAACCATTGTAATCAATATTTTTTTCATGCGGATTCTCCCTGTTTTTTCTTTGTTAAAAGTTCGTATCCCAGCTGTCCGCAGGCGGCTTTAATATCCCCTCCGAAACTTTTTCTTTTCAAGCTGGAAAGCCCGGATTCTCTCATGGTATCGATAAAGAATTCCCTTGTTTTTTCGTCTGAAGGCTCAAAAGGCAGGAACTCTATTGTATTGTACTTTAAAAAATTAAATTTAACGGGAAGTCCGTGAAACAGTTGTGCGAGCTGAATGGCATGCTCCGGTTTGTCGTTGATGTCTTTTAACAGGAGGTACTGAATAGAAAGCCGCTTGTTTTTTTTCAAAGGGTAGTTTTTAATATAGTCCATGATTTGTTCTATCGGATATTTTTTGGCAATCGGGAGGAGTTTTTCGCGGAGCTCCTGATTGGGGGCGTGAAATGAAATAGTCAGGCTCGGCTTGACTTTTTTCTCTAAAAGTTTCATCATCCCTGGCAGATACCCGGAGGTCGCAATGGTAACTTTTTTTGCTGCAATCATATAAATAAAAGGGTGGATGAAAATTTGAAATGCCCGGTAAACTGCATCAAAGTTTTCCATCGGTTCGCCCATCCCCATAATGGTAATATGAGTCAGTGTTTTTTTTCCTTTCAGAAAATGAAAATAAGAAAGCCTGACCTGCTCCACCATTTCCCAGACTTCAAGGTTTCGGGTGAATCCCAGCTGGGCTGTAGCGCAGAAAGCACAGTTCATTTTGCAGCCTACTTGAGTAGAGATGCAGATAGAAGTCTCATTGTCTCTGGCAAGAATAACCGATTCTATAATATGCCCGTCATTTGTTTTAAACCCGATTTTCCCGTTGCCTTCGCTGTCTTCCTTGGAGTAAACAATTTCCAGAGTGGGAAAATCGAGAGCGGTTTTCAAAAACCCGATCAATTCTTTACTCAAGCCCTCTATCTCATCGATTTGAATCGAATCTTTATAAAATTTTTTATAAAATTGAAAAACCTGATTTCTACGAAACCCGTTGTCTTGAGCAAGCGAGAGCATTTCTCTCGGCAAAAAATACTGAAACGCAGTCTTCATTTCTTCTCTTTCAATTTTTTTATATTCTTTAAATTTCTGTTTGAATGAATCACAGAAATAATATAGACAATCTTATTATCGACTTGGTAAATAATTCTATAATTTTTATAGATTAATTCTCGAATGCCTGACTTCGGATATTCTCTAAGAATTTTACCAGCATTGGGATGTTTTTTTAATAATGAAACAAAATCAAATATTTTTGAAATAAATAAATCTGCGAAGTATTTTGAATCTTTTTGAATAAAATCTTTTATTGATTCCAAATCCTGTAATGCAGGTTCAGTCCATTGAATTATCATGCCCTAAAAGCCTTTTTTTTGCTTCATCTTCGTTCAATACTTGGTTTTCTTTGATTGCTTTTAATCCTTTTTCTATTTTTTCTCTGACATAAATTTCATACATTAAATCTTCCCAATCGGCATCATCTGGAAGTGTGTCGATTAACTTTTTTGCTTCTTCTTTCATGAGTACCATGATTGAGCCTCTATTATTTTACTTCTTTAAAATTTAAGCAAAAAAAAAGAGTTTTTTTTATAAATTTAATCTCTATCAATCAAAGTAGAACCAAAATATGTCAAAATACCATGAATTAAAAGAAATTCTCTATCAGATCAACAAGATTAAAATTTTCAGCCTCCCTTATCTGTTTGATGTTTTTGAGGCAAAATCCAAAAAAGAAAGAAAGCGTTTGAAAGATATAATTACCCTGATGCTCAATAAAGGCTATCTCATCAAAAGGGCGGACGGGATTTTTATGGCTGTCAGCAAAAAAGACAAGATTGTCCATCAGGTGATCGGGTATGAAAACCCAAAAAAAGATTTTTTTGAAATCTGCCAGCGCTTTGAGGTCAATCCGAGTTTTTCAGAGCAGCTGATTCAGGAATCTGAAAAAACGGCTTCCAACCCGCCCCGTGTTTCGGAAAACAGAAAAGACTTCAGGAAAGCGCTTGTTTTTACCATAGACGGCGAAGATGCCAAAGACTTGGACGACGCTGTTTCATTATTAAAAGAAGGGGATCAGTACCGTCTTTTTGTCCATATTGCGGATGTTTCTCATTTTGTGAAAGAAGGAAGTCTTCTGGATCAGGAAGCGTTTAAAAGGGGTACCAGTATTTATCTGGTGGATCAGGTGATCCCGATGCTCCCGAAAGTGATTTCAAACGGGGTTTGTTCGCTTCATCCGGGAGAAGACAAGGCCGTTTTCTCGGCTGAAATGGTTTTTGATGCCCAGGGCAATATGCTCCGTTATCAGTTTTATCCTGCTATGATTCATTCCTGCCGCCGCTTTACTTATCATGAAGTGGAATCTATTTTAAATACAGGGGAGATTTTTCAGGAGATTGACGCAAGTTTAAAGCCCATGCTTTATGAAATGAAAGAGTTGGCGCAGATTCTTCGGAAAAAAAGAATCGAAGAAGGCTCGATCGATTTTGATATCCCCGAACCCAAAATTATCTGCGATAAAAAGTCCAGACCTATTGAAATTAAAATGGCAGAAAGACTTTTTGCCAACAATCTGATAGAAGAATTCATGCTTTCAGCCAACCGGGCAGCTGCAATCGAGCTTGAAGAAAAAAAAACAGGGCTTTTCAGGGTTCATGAAAAACCCAATGAAGAAAAACTCGATTCTTTTGTCCGAGTGGTTCATCAGGCAGGTTTTTCTGTGGGTAATATTCATTCATCAAAAGATGTGCAAAATTTTCTGGATAAAATGAAGGGACACCCTGAAAGCTATCTTTTAAACACCATGCTTTTAAGAACCATGTCTCAGGCGTATTATCATCATGAAAACTTCGGGCATTTCGGGCTTTCTTTTTCTCATTACACCCATTTCACCTCGCCGATCCGCCGCTACCCTGATTTAGTGGTGCACCGTCTTTTAAAAAAACTATTAGGTTTTGAGGCAGGCTCAAAAGAGGTTTTATCTCCAGAGTTTCTTTCAGATGCTTCTTTACAATCATCCCGTCAGGAAAGAGTTGCCGTGGATATGGAAAGGGCAATGAAAAAAAGAAAAGCGATTCATTATCTGAAAGATAAAATCGGAAAAAACTTTCAAGGAATTGTCAGCGGAATGGCTCAAAACGGGATTTTTGTATCTCTGACTGAGATTGGAATAGAAGGATTTGTGCCCAGAAATTTGTTTCATGAATTTGAATTTGATGAAACCCTGAATCAGTATAAAAAGAAAGGAAAAATCCTGAAACTGGGAACTTTGATCAAGGTGCAGGTATTGTCGCTTAATCTGAAAAAAGAATTTATAGACTTCACAATAGCGGAGAAATTATGAATTACAGGAGAATTGTTGTTAAGGTAGGGACCAACAGTGTCTGCGGAAAAGACGGGTATCCCTCGCTGGAAAAAATCAGCCTTCTGGGCGGTCAGGTTAAAGAGCTGATAAATCATAAAGTAGAAGTTGTTTTGGTTTCAAGCGGTGCGGTAGGAGCTGGCGCCCGGTATTTTTTAAACGGAGAAAAACCTGCTTCACTAGAACAAAAACAGGCCTGCGCTTCAATCGGTCAGCCGGTTTTGATGTCGATTTATAAAGATTATTACAATTCCGGCGGGATTCTAGTGGGGCAGATTCTTCTCACAGGCGATGTGATCACCAACCGGGAAAGGTTTTTAAATGCCAGAAATACTTTTCAGGAACTTCTGAAAAAAAGTGTTCTGCCGATAGTCAATGAAAATGATACGACTTCGGTTGAAGAAATAAAATTTGGGGACAATGACAATCTTGCGGTCAATGTGGCAGGGATTATTGACGCAGATGCCTGCTTTATCATGACCGATGTGGACGGGCTATATCAAAACTATGGAAAAGAAAATCAGGAGCTTTTAAAGACAGTGGATAAAATAGACGAATCGGTTGAAAAACTGATTGTGAATGAGAAAAGTAGGTTCTCAACCGGCGGAATGTTTTCTAAGATCAACGCGGCAAAAAAAAGTCTGGCGCTGGGTATTCCTTTAGTGATTCTTCCTGCACATAGCGAAAATAGTCTAAGAGACTATGTTCTTAAAAAAAGAATTTCAGGAACGACTTTTCAAACAGGCAAAAGCAAGGTGAAAGCGAAAAAAAAATGGATTTTTCTTCATTTTAGGGAAACTGGAAAGATTCAGATTGATGAAGGTGCGAAAGAAGCTCTTTTAAAAGGAAAAAGCCTTTTATCAGTCGGTATTAAAGAAATAGCAAGTCCCTTTGAAAGAGGTTCGGTGGTCGGGCTTTATTATCAAGAAGAGAAAATCGGAAAGGGAATTATCAATTATTCTTCTGCGGATATTCTAAAAATCAAGGGGCTTTCTTCCGATAAAATAGAGAGTGTATTAGGATATACAAATGGATCGGAAATGATTCATCGAAATAATTTTATTGCGACGGCTGTTTTTTAAAAAAATATTGTTTTTTTATCTATTTAATATATTATTATTAATAGAAATAAAATGTAAATAAGCGGGGTGAAAAATGGCTTATTTTGTGAAAATCGACGGTGCTAAGTTTTCTTCTATGGAAGAGCTTCGTTCAACACTTTGGGAGTTGTATAAGGATAAAATGTCACAAGATGAATTTGAAAAATTTGTCAAAGAACATGTCGAAGAAATCAAGTAATCTTCTTTTTTCTTCTATTTTTAGATAAATTTTAACATCCAAATGATTAATGAGGTTTTAAAAAAATGGATTTTTTTCAAAAATGCTATAATTTTACGGAAGCAAAGAAATTTATGGAAATGGGGCTTTATCCTTATTTCAGAGAAATAGAATCAGCTCAGGATACGGAAGTTTTTATTCACAATAAAAAAATGATCATGCTGGGATCAAATAGTTATCTGGGGCTGACCACTCATCCGGAAGTAAAAGAAGCGGCGATTAAAGCAATTGAGAAATACGGAACAGGAAATGCGGGTTCACGGTTTTTAAACGGAACGCTGGATCTTCATGAAGAATTAGAAAAAAAACTGGCGGAATTTGTCGGTAAAGAAGATTCTCTTTTATATAGCACCGGGTTTCAAACCAATTTAGGTGTTCTGGCAGGCTTGACAATATCCAGAGATCTTTCAATTTCCAGAGATGTGATTTTTATTGATAAAATGGCTCATGCCAGTATATATGACGCGACCCGGCTTTCTTTCGCGAAGAAAGTAGTGAAGTATGAACACAACGATATGGCGGATCTGGAAAAGAAACTGGAAAAATTTGCCAATGATGGTGGCGGAAAACTGATTGTAACAGACGGAATTTTCAGTATGGAAGGCGATATTCTGAAACTTCCTGAATTGGTAAAAATTGCTGAAAAATATAAAGCCAGAGTAATGGTGGACGATGCTCATGCGACTGGGGTTCTGGGTCCTCACGGAGAAGGAACAGCGTTTCATTTTGATATGACGGATAAAGTGGATCTGATTATGATGACTTTTTCAAAATCGTTTGCTTCGCTTGGCGGAGCAATCTGTGGTGAAAAAGATGTGATTCATTATCTTCGTCATCATTCCAGACCTTTGATTTTTAGTGCCAGTATGCCTCCTTCAGCAGTGGCGACTGTTTTAAAATCTCTTGAGATTATGAAAAGAGAGCCTGAAAGAGTGACCCGTCTTTGGGATATTACTAAAAAAATGCTCAAAGAACTTCATGCTATGGGATTTGAGACAGGGGTAGCAGAAACACCGATTATTCCATTGATTACAAAAGATATGGAGCTTACTTTTAAATTCTGGAAAATGGTTACCGATCAGGGATTGTTTGTCAACCCGGTTGTGCCGCCGGCCGTTCCGGATGGAAGCTGTCTGATTCGAACCAGTTATATGGCGACTCATACTGACGCACAGCTTGACTTTGCACTGGAAGTATTTAAGAAAACAGGAAAAATTTTAGGTATATTATAAAAAAATATTGACAAAATTGCAAAAATTTTTTCTTTTAATGTATATTCTTTGAAAGAAAAAAGTTAAATTTTGATAAGAAAAAGTATCCTGAAAAATTAAAAAGGAGAATATTATGAAGAAATTGTTTTTAGTTTTGATGCTTACCTTGTTTGCGGGAGTCCTATTTGCTGAAGAAAAAGGAAAAGAAATTGAAATTCCTCTTCAAGATATTGAAAGACTTCATACCTTAGCAAAAGAAGCGCCCGATAATGACACCAGAATCAAAGCGATTCAAGCTTTGGCTAAGTCAAAGAATAAAGCTTCTGTACAGATTTTAGTCGATATTCTTGAAGAACCTTATAAAAATGTCTATGCAAACGGCGATAAGCAGATGCAGGACAACTGGAAGGTCAGAGCGGAAGCGGCAAAAGCGATGAGAGCTTATGAAGGGGATAAAGAAGTTGTAAAACAGGTTTACAGACCCTTGAATAAAGTCATGGTTTACGACCCTGAAGAACGGGTAAAGGGCGAATGTGCTTTAACTTTGGGAATTCTTGGAAGAGACGCAGATCCTGATGTAAAAGATAAAATTGCAGATGAATTGATTGTGAAATTAAATCATACTCCTGTTGAAAAAAATCTTTTAGCGATTATGATTGTGAAAGCATTGGGAAGACTGGGGCATCCAAAAGCACTGGTTCATTTGATTGCGGTTACTCAAAAAGGTTATTTGAGAGTCGTAAAAGAAGAAGCGAAGAAATCGATCGAAATGCTTCAAAATTTCTAAACAATTTTTTCTCTAAGCCATAAAATTTCAAACTTTCTCAAAACCGCTGAATTTAATCAGCGGTTTTTTTATTTACAGAGTCTTTTTTAAAACTTTTTTATCTTTGACTGTAAATAAATCGTCTAAAATCTGATTGACAATCTGCGGATAAATCGCCCTTTCTTTTGCCTGAACTTTATGAGCAAGGCTTTCAACCGTATCTTCGTCTTCTATTCTGACTGTTTCTTGAGCAATAATAGGACCGTGGTCGTATTCATTGTCCACAAAATGAACCGTACATCCGGTTACTTTGACGCCATTGGCGATAACGGTTTCATGAACTTTTTTACCATACATGCCTTTTCCACAGAAAGCAGGAATCAGCGAGGGATGAATGTTGACTACTTTGTTTTTAAACTCTTCGGGAATATCGTAAAAAGACATAAATCCGCCCATGACCACAATGTCGCAGTTGTATTTTGTCAGGATTTTAGTAATTTCCCGGCTGTAATCTTTGATATTGTTTTGATAATTTTTGTATTCTATGCTGAAAAAAGGAATCCCGGCATTTTTTGCCCTTTCCAATCCATAAGCCTCTTTTTTGCTTGAAATCACAACAGTAATCTGACCTTTTAGTTTTCCTTCTTTTTGCAGATCAATAAAATTTTGAAGCGTTGAACCGCTACCTGAAATCAAAAATCCTATTTTTTTCATATTTCCTCAATCTTTTTTTTAAATCAGCAAAAAATTTAAACTTTTTTCAAATCCCTTGCAAGTTTTTTCTTATTATACGCTTTTTGTTGTCTCAAACATGAAAATGTGTGGACAGTATTTGAAAGCTCTTGACAGTAGTGTTTATGCAAATCAGGATCAATAGTCATCACAATATGGAATTTTCAATCCTTGTTATTTTGGAAGTTGCATTTTAATTTAAAGCCGGAACGGGAGAAAAAATAAATTGATAATTTTAGAAATAATTTGAAAAACCTGAATTCTATCAGGCGTTTAATGTAAAATAAGATTTTTTTGAGATTTTTCGTATTTTTCAGCAAATTTTAAAGCTCTTTCCACTATGATTTGAAGATACATAACACTGATATTATCCTTATGTTTTCTCACTTTTTTATAAAGATTAATGTATTTTTTATCAATGTTATACAAAAGTTCTTTTTGTTCCTCTGTCAACAGGCTTTCGTTTTCTTCAATCAGTCTGCGGTACATAGACATAAGGCTCACATCACTGTCATATTCAAGGCTGAATAAATCAATCTCGTTTTCGTAATAAAGCAAGTCTTTTTTCAAGTCTTCCATTTTTCTCACTTTTATTATAACAATCTTATCTCGTTGTGTTTTTTTTAATTCTTACTCTATTTTTCAAGTAATGGTTTGATTTGATTTTCAAATATCGGCAAATTATTTTTAATAATCTGCCAAATCTCTTCAGCATCTATTCCAAAATAATCATGAGCAATAATATTGCGCAGCCCTTTAATTTTACTCCATTCAATTTCTTTATATTTTCCGGTGATTCGGGCAGATAATTTGACGACTGACTCCCCGATTACCACAAAGTTCATTAGAACAGCATCAAAAATAATTTCTTGGGAATAAAATGTATCACAATCAGGAATATCTTTTATATAATTCTTTATCTTATGAATCGATTCAAGTATGTCGAGAAGGTATTCTTTATCTTTTTCAGACATAGATTGTTTCTCTGATGATTTTATTCTTTTTTCTGGGTTTCAGGTATTTTTCTCTTGCCAGATCAATTTTTTTATGGAGATTCTGTTCAAGATATTGCCGTAAATTTTGTTTTAGTTCATAGATATTGGGTGTATTGTCTTCAATTTCAATAATAATATCAATGTCACTCAACTCTGTAAAACTTTGCTTTGCGTAGGAACCAAAAATACCCAGTTTTTTTAAATGATAGTGCTGAAAAAGAAAACTTTTGTTGTTTTTTAAAAATCGGATAATTTGTTGATCATCTAATAAATCATTCTTCTTCATTAAATTTAACCTTATTTGATAAATGCCGTCATTTAAATTATACTATCGATTAAAACGGATAGCAAATTTTTATATCCCCATCAGATTTTAAGAAATCGAGTCTTTAATCTTTCTCATCCCCTTCTAAAGGCTGGATAGAAGGGACTTTTTTGAGAAGTTTCTCAAAATCTTCTATTTTGGCTTTTTTCGCTCTTTCTTCGATATAGCTTAAAGCATTAAGAGAGGACATTTTTTCATAAACTGCTATTTGAATATAGTTCTCAACCGTGGTTTTATCTTCTTTAGAAAGTTTTTCAAGCATTTTATAAACAGGATCATTGAGTTTAATTTTAACCGTCATCGGATTTCCTCCTGAATTAGTTTTAAAAAAGCTCCGGGCGTAATAGCTTTTACGCCGATAGCGAACCATCAGATTAAGCATTTTGCTTTTAAGATTGACTCATAAGACTTTCGGGATAAAGGGCATTCGATTAAATCTTTCAATTCTTTCATGCTTGACAGACCTAATTGTTTTTTCATGAAAGAAATTAAGTTTCCCTCATATTCTCTCAGACTGTGGCTGAGATAGGTGTAAACCGCTGTCTTTTTGCCGTTCTCTAAAAAGTAGTATAAGTATTTATGATGGCTTCCTGAATCCAGAACAAAGCCTTTTCTTTGAAGTCCTGATAATATTTTTTCTGTTTTTATTCCCATTCCATCTCCAGTAAAACTGTTTTAATGAGTTCGGATTTAATTTTCAGTGCTCCCGCTGTCAACTCTTTTTTGTCCGCTTTCCCGATAGTCTGCCAGAGGGAGACAAAGAACCCTTGAAAAGCCTCAAACGATTCGTCAAAAGAGACCTCGAAAACCATTATATGAAACGAGTTATTGCTGAGATAATAAAGGCCGTCTTTAAAAACCGCTTTGACCTCTAAGGGCATTTTTAAAATCAAACGGGTTTTCTGATAGGTGATATTTGAAAGAAGAAGCCGTTTGATCTTTCTGATTTTTTTTTCTTCTGTTAAAACCATTTCAAACCGCCTAAATATTTATTATTAAAAGATAACTTTAAAAAGATACCTGTCATAATATTTTCAATTTCAAAACTCTCCACTCTCCCGCCTCCTTATACGCCGATAGCGAACCAGTTGACATATATACGGATTTCCTGCCCATATCTCTGATGATTTAAAAACCACAGTATCAAAACTAACTAAACGATATGCCATTCCAACCATCGTTGCACGAGAAAAAAAATAAATTGATAATTTTAGAAAGAATAAAAAAAACCTGAATTATATCAGGCTTTTAATGTAAAACAAGATTTTTTTGAGATTTTTCGTATTTTTTAGCAAATTTTGAAGCTATTTTAACAATAGACTCTAAAAACTCTACACTAAAACATTTATAATCTTCATTACTATTTTTATTTTCATGATAAAGTTCTATTGCTTTTTTATCAATTTCATATAATTTCTTTTTATCTTCTTCTGATAACCATTTCTCATTCTTTTCTATTTTTTCTCTTTTTATTAAGGTAATCGTAGCCTCTGAATCATCGTAAAAATCATAATAATCAATTCCGATTTCATAATGTTTTAAGTATTCTTTTATATTGATCGTTTTCTTGTTTTTTGAAGGAATATAATTCATAATAATTCTCCTGATTTCTTAAATATTCTTTATATGTTTCATTTAAAGGAAAACTGGTTATAATCTTACCATTTTCCCCTATAATTACAACCCACTGACTCTCTTTGTTATAAATAATTTTATGCCAATCTCTCGGAGCGTTTTTTTTAGGCTTCTCATATATAATATTAACACTTTTCTCAAGAGTTTCAAATGTTTTTCTTAAATAATCTTCTTTAGGTTGATTTTTGTCTATAACATTATATTTCAATCTTGTTTCTATATGTTTTTTAAATTTTTTCTCAGAATTCCAAAGCAATGGAAATGTTTCAACCAGCTTTTCTTTTGACGATAAATCCAGTTTCCCCAGATTTTCTTCAAAGTTTTTCTGGATTTCAGAGGCTTTTTCTATATCTTTATTTTTTATCTCTAAAGAATCGGTATTTTTTTCAATCTTTTGATTCTTATTTTTCTTCCAGTAATCAAGGCTTTTCCCCACACCCTTTATCCGGTTTCAATCCTTGTTATTTTGGAAGTTGAATTTTAATGCATAGATTTTTCCTTTTTAGCTGATTTAGATTACATAGTTTCAATCCTTGTTATTTTGGAAGTTGAATTTTAATTTTTCATATTTTTTCACCTTGTAAAGATTTTAAATATTTTGCTTCTTTTAACATTTTTTTTTTCTTCTATATCTGTAATAAGAAAAACTCCTTCAGAACAACTTATTAAATCATCTTCTATTTTGAAAAAAATTGTTTTTTTAGTAAAAAAGGATAATTTCTCTTTCACCGGATTTTTTTTCACTGGTTTCTTTTTCATTGTGTTCTCCTATGCTGATTTTGATTCAAGGGTTTCTATTCTCTGTTTGTTTCAATCCTTGTTATTTTGGAAGTTGGATTTTAATTTTTCTCATTCCGTTTCCTCCAAAAAGTGTTTGTTGTTTCAATCCTTGTTATTTTGGAAGTTGGATTTTAATCCAGAATACCTGAAATTGCAGGCGCAATTACATTACCAAGTTTCAATCCTTGTTATTTTGGAAGTTGGATTTTAATCAAAGCGTATTTAAAAGCCTGGCTCATTGCTTTATGTTTCAATCCTTGTTATTTTGGAAGTTGGATTTTAATAAATCAAATTGAAGTCAAGGCAGAGGGAATCATCGTTTCAATCCTTGTTATTTTGGAAGTTGAATTTTAATCTTAATGGTTTGTCTCATATAAGAAAGATAAAGGTTGTTTCAATCCTTGTTATTTTGGAAGTTGAATTTTAATAAAACCGAACAACCTAAACAAGAAAATAATATGATTAGTTTCAATCCTTGTTATTTTGGAAGTTGAATTTTAATAACGCCTGCTTAAAATTTTATTAAAAAATAATATAAAACAGGCGGTTAAGTCAAATATATTTCTACCTTGAGTTTTATTTACCTACTGAAATTTGATCAAAGAACCGCTGAGTTTCCCTGTTTTCCGCAAGAATTCTTGAAATTAAATCTATTAAAATCATCTTGTTAGCGATGAACTTTTAAATTTATTCCTGAAAACTGCATCAAGAAAATCATTCTTGTTTCGAGCAATAGAGGGTTTTGAATCTCTTTTCAAATTAAAAATAATCTCTTTTCTCTCTAAATACAAATTTTTCTATAAGTACAATCTGCGCATTTAGAAAGGTTTTTGCCAGATTCCGGGAACACTCCTTTTTCTATAATGCTCCTTACTTCTTCAATATCATGGGTCACATTTTTGCGGTCTTTGTCTGTTATTGGAAATTCTTCCAGTTTTGAACCGCTTCGGGTAAAAACAATAAAACTTCTTTCTATTTTTACCGGATAGTTTTTTTCTGCCAGAAGCGCGTAAAAAACCAGTTGACGGTGGTGAGTCTTGAATTTTCTTTTGCTGTAGGCAAACTTATAATCTATGATATAGGCCTGTTTGTCGTTTGAGAAAATCAGTTCGTCCAGGATTCCGCAGATTCCCAGCCCTTCATCAGAAAGATAAATTTCTTTCTCCTGTTTCACTGCATTCAGTTTTTTGCGCAGATACCCGGGGGCAATATTTTTTTTCTTGTGAATTTCTCTCCCGATTTTTACTTTAAATCTTTTCTCTTCATTCTGTCCGATTTTCAGGCATTCCATAAAATAGATAAAGCGGGGGCAGTACCAGTATTCCAGCATTGTAGAAACAGAAATCAGCATTTTTGATTCATTAAACATAGTTTCTCCTCATCAGAAAAAAAAGTCTTTGATTTTATCCGATACCAGTTCTTTGTCAAATCCTTTTCCAAGGATTTTCACAGCTTCAAAATCTTCTTTGCACATGGGAAAGAGATAAACACTGTCCGCATCTGGATTGATCAGTTTGCCTGCATAGACAAAGAGTTCATCAAAACGGTTTTTAGCCAAATCTCCTGCAAAGACCGATTTTTGAACCCGGTAAAGCCCCATCTGAAGCATGGTTTTTGCTATTTTTGACCGCCTTTTGTCTCCTGCCGGCGTGCTTTCTATGTCATAGACCACCCAAATATTCATAACTTTCTCCTTTTTTTGGTTTTTTCCCGATCAGCTCGTTTGCAAATGCGTGGCAAAATGCCTGAATCAGATTGACTTTTTTCATCTTCTTTTTACTGAAAACCGTCATTTTGTCCATTGCCTGATTGTAGGATTGGATCAAGAGTTTTTTCCCTTCCTGATTGAGAATCACTCCTTTTTTTGTCTTATCCGCCATGGATTGATTGATTTTTTTCTCGCTGAAAAGATAAAAAACCGTCTCGTCTGCAAAAATACGGAAATTTTCAATCAGGTCAAAAAGAAGGGACTGTTTATTATATCCGTCTGAGTGCAAAATCCCGATATAAGGATCCAGCCCTGCCAGTACCATTGCCCGCTCGGTCTGTCCATAAAGCACTCCGTAAGCATAGTTTAAAAACACATTAAACATATCTTTCGCTGGCTGTCTGCTTCGTCCTTCAAAGCGGAAAGGTTCAGGAATGACTTTTGACAACCCGTCAAAATAAGAAACAGCACTCATCCCTTCCAGCCCCATGATGCTGTTCCGCGTCTCATCGTCCAGTTTTTGATATTTTTCAAGATTTTTACAGTTTGCTTCTATTTTACCCGCTTGTTCATAAAGATAATCATAAGCATTCGGACGATTTTTAGCCAGTTTTTTTAGAAATTCCGACTGATTTTTCAGTTTATTGGCAATCCATTTCTTAGCATAAAAAATTCCTTCCTCAGTTTGACTGATCTCAAGCTGTCTCCGCCTTATCAAAGCCGTTGACCCAAATCTTGCCTGCCAAAACCGTCCTAAAGGATTCCCGTGATGATCGATGAGAAAAACTTCAATATTGTTTTTGACTGCCAACGCAAAAACATCGCTGGTAAACCCCGTCCGTGTGGTGATGACAATCCGGTCGATTTTTTCAGGCGAAAGCCTGGTCTTGTTTTCCCCGTTTTTAATGAGAAACATCCCGTCCTTCACTCTGAGAAACGATTTCGGTGTGTTGATGACTAAGTTCATAAAAAAACCTCCTGAAAATAAAAAAAGGAATAAAATAAGAAATTAAATATTTTTCTTATCACAAAAATATTATATTATTTTTAAACAAATATTCCAAAAAAAATATTGGGAACGACATTATTTGTCCTTTTTTTGTATTAATTTATAATTAAAAAAAATTGAAATAGAAACTGAATCTTTGAGGTGTTTTTATGGGAATGTTTGATACAATTATCCTCAGCCAGCCCATGCTTTGTGAGTGCGGCAAAATGGAAATAAAAAATTTTCAGGTTAAATGTTTTGATAATCTGCTTTTTGAATATCGTATCGGGGATTTTGTAACCTCTCCTTTTTATACTGGAGTGATTGAAGAAGATTATTACTGTAATCATTGTAAAAAAAAGGTTCCGATCTGGATTGTGGTAAAAAACAGCCTGCTTTATGGAGTTTATGATTCCCTTGAAAAAGCCGAAGCGGAAAGCCGAACCCCTTTAGAACGCATGGAGATCATGGATTTTTATTATCCTTATTTTCTAAAATATCACCAACTCAAAGGCAGTAGAATCGCCTTAATAAACAGTATTAAAGAATACATTTCTTATCTTGAAAAAACAAAGGAAAATCCAGAGTATCGGCCAAGGTTCAGCAATTTTGACTTTAAGGGATTGGATACCATTGAGGCTTTGAAAATGATTTTGGAACAAGGGGAAGGGGAATGAAACGGATTGAATTCAATAATATTCCCAATGTTTTTATATCCTCCGGAATTATTGCTTTAAAACATTATCTTGAAGAATTTAAAGACAAAGCGGAAATTCAATATACCTTTGAACTAAACGAAAATCAATTGATTGTGGAGTCGGAGCGGCTTCTGGAATTGCTGGAAGATGTTTATTACTATATGGGAAAAGAAATTTATGATCAAAGTTTAGACGATGGAAATAAAAAATATTATTTTATCAAAGAGCCTTTTCAAGCAGTAGAATTTACAACAATGCAAAGTTACGGTCTTGCCGGTTTAATTACAAAGCCGCCGCATGGTCCACAACCTACTTCCCGAAAAAAAGAAAATTCTCTTACTTTTATGGATTTATACAATAATGATAGAGATTTTGCCAATAATATTGCTTCTTTCTACAAAGAAAAGCAAATTTTACTCAAAAAATTCAAATTTGTTGACAATGAACTTAGTCAAGATGAGAGTCAAGGTAAAGGTGACTCTAAAATTTTTCTTAATGATATTTATACAAAAACGCCTTCAATGGATTTTAATGCAAATTATTTGATTGATGGTGATAATCAGTGTTATTTTTCTAATGAACAATATCAAAAACTTGAAAAATCTACATCTTTCCTGCCTTTTTTAACAGGGGATTCTGGTATTAAAAATTTTAATTCTTTTTTTTCAAAAAACGATAAAAAAATTAGTTGGAAAACACTTTTTTTGGCAAGGTTTTCTCCAAAAAATGCTTTTTATCATTACGGTAGTAAAAAAGAAACAATTTCTGTTTTCTTCTTTCAGTCCACTAATTTATTAGAATTAGATAAAATTTATCAAATGAATTTAAGCCTTTATAAAAATTCTCTGGAATTAATAGCAAGTAATTATATTTCTAATTTCAAACCCTATCAATTTGACTCAGAAAAAGAAATCAGTAATGATTTTACAGAAAAAAATGAATTTCTTTTTCTCCTCATATTTTCTTTTTACAAAAGATTTCTCATGACTCAACAGATTGAAATGGAAAAACAAAAACCGGAATGGGATCCTTTTGCAGATTCTGAGTTTAAAACTGTTCCTATTACACTTTCCTATTTCAAATCAGATAAATTTGGAAATTCTCAGAATGCAACAATGCGGCCGGATTCGTGGGAAGAATTATCAAACTTTAAATTCTTTATTCGTTTATTATTTTACTTAGAGAAAAACGGTATCAGTTTTAGAGAATGGCTTTTCAGCCTGAAAATAATTAAGCCTTCCGAGAAAAGTTCTCAGAACAGTTATCGATTGGAGCGACAACTTAGAAATCTGGTTTTGGGAAAGGTTTTAAAGTTAAAATCTATTTTAGGTGAAATGGAAGACCTTTTCTACAGAAGTTTCATGTATAAAATGTCGGGAGAAAAAACAGGATATAAAAACTTTGAGATATTATTTCAGTTTTTAAACCTTTATGAAAAAATAATACAGTATGGAGGCCGCAAAGACATGAACCCAGATTTACAGGAAAAATCCATCAACCTTGGGGTGAGTATCGGGCAGGGAATCTTAAGATATGAAAACCCCGATGAAAAAGATTTCAAGCAGAAACAAGCCAATGCTAAATCAGGCAGAAGCTATATTATTTCTTTAAAAAAAGCCAGAACTTTAAAACAGTTTCTGGATGAAATTATCCGCATCATGACAAAATATAATATTTCTGTGAGTAAAGAAATATTAAGCCAGATCGATGAGAAAAATTTTGTTGCTGTTAAGCAGTTTTCCCTCATCAGTGCTTTAAACCAACTGAATTCAGTTTTAAACTACCAAAAAGAGGAGAAAAAATAATGAGTGAACAAGAAAAAAATGAAATAAAAACTAACAGCATTACTATTACTTATTTATCAAAAGTATCTTTTGCCAGTTTAAACGGCTCTGACAAAGAAGTAGATAATATTAATCCAATAAAAAAAATCACACTGGACAACGGAGAAGAACTCCCTTATGTTTCTTCTCAAGCTATCCGTAGAGCACTGAGAGATAAACTGGAAGAACTGGGAAATAAATTGTCTCCTATTAATGAAGCCAGTGTTAAAAAAGGAGCTCCTAAAACTTCTTTAAATCCGAAAGAATTTATTGATGATGATTTATTTGGATATATGGATGCGTCTAAAGACGAAGGGGCAGATAAAGGAAAATCCACCACAAGAACATCGCCTATTCGTGTAGAATCTTTGGTCGCTTTATCTACCTATAAAGGCGATCTGGACTTTGCCACCAATTTTATGGGAAAAGGGAAAAAAGGCAAAGATGGAAAAGAAATTCAGCCCAATATTTTTGAAACAGAAATTCATTCTGGAATTTACAGGGGAACTATTTTAATCGAATTAGACCGAATCGGATGCGGGGAAGGGTTTCAAGAAGAATTGAGTAAACAAGAGAAAGGGAAAAGAGTCAAAGCGTTTCTGGATGCTTTTAGAACTCTCTGGAGTTCCGGACGGCAAAGCCGGTTTTTAGCGGATATTTCACCCAAATTTATTGCTGCCGCCTATATGAAAAGCAAAAATCCTATTTTTCTGGAATCTGTGGAATTGGATGAAAAAGGTGAAATTAATATCGAGAAATTAAAAACAGTTGTTTCTGATTATCATAAATTCTTAGAAAAATCGGTCTTCGCGGTGCAGGAAGCGGTTTTTAAAAAAACTGACGGAATGGTAAGTTTGAATAAAGGTTTTGAAGACATTGAAAAATGGGTAGAAGATTATTTTAAAGAGAATGAAAATCAAAAATAATTTTCATTTAAAAAGGAAAAATAATGTTTCACTTTATTGTAGAAGCGAAAACTCAAAGCTCCACTTTTAGAAACCCGGAATTTGAGAATTTTCATAAATCTTTTCTTCTGCCCCCGCCTACTACTATTATTGGAATGGCGGGAGCGGCTTTAAAATTATCTCCCATGGCGGCTCAGGATTATTTTGATAAAAATGAAATATTGATGGGAGTCTTTGGAACTTCCAAAGGTTTTTCTAAAGACCTCTGGAAATATAATGATTTTAAAAGCGGCAGTATCATAAAAAGAGAGTTGCTTTTTTTTAATTATTTTTTGCTTGCTTTTGCTTGTGAAAATGAGAAAATAATTGAAGAATTAAAATCCGCTTTTGAGAATCCGAGCTATGCTTTAACAATGGGAAGCAGTGATTCACTGGCAAAAGTGAGGGTTTATAATGAAGGAATCATCGAGTCTTCAAGAGAAGTCCAAAATTGTCTTATAGCTGGAGATATTTTACAGGAAGTAATGGATTATTCAGATAACGGGGTTGAATTTTCTGTTTATAAATCTTATGAGCCTTTTGTATATAGTCTTCCTGTCCGTTTTGCTTATGAATCAGATTATGGAAAAAGAAAGGTGGTTCAAAGAAAGACCTTTTCTTTTATCGAAAAACCAATGATATTAAATGTTGAAAAAAGAGGAATAAAATTGAAAGATTATTTTATCCCTCTTTTTGATTTGAGATGAAAATGTTAGATCAGGTATGGGCTAAAACCAATCCGCAGGAATCTTTAGTTTCGCATACTGAAAATGCGCTGGCAGTATTTCAGAAGCTTAAAGAAAATCTTCAAAATCATCATTCTTTTAACGATGAATTTTGGAGAGATTTATTTATAGCAGTTTTGTTTCATGATGCCGGAAAAATCATGGATAATTTTCAGAAAATGTTAGAAACTGGGAATTCAAAAAATAATATCCGCCATGAACTTATTTCTGGTATGCTTTTGTTTGTTTTAGATGTGGCTTATTACCAGAAAACCCCTCTTTCTTTAGCAGCGGTTTTTAGCCATCATAAAAAACTGACTGATGATTTATTTTCAGATAATACGCACATTAAAATTTCTTTGAAAGATAATTTGGTAAAAGAATTTTTAGGATATGCACAAGAAAAAATTCATAATTTACTTAATTTCGATCGGTTTAACCAAAAAAAAATATCGGAAGTATCAGAGAATTTTCATAAAAAAGAAACTGGTAAGCTTGTTTCAGATTTTAAAAACCATTTTTTGAAAAACACCTCTTCAAAGATAGAACAAAAAGATCGAGTTCAATATATTTTACATAAAGCTATTTTAAATCTTTCAGACTGGCTTGCTTCCGGTCATGAATTGCCGAATTTTAAATGGGATTTTTCTCAAGAGTATTTAAAAGAAAAAATAGTTGAAAAATTATTGAATACAAAAAAAATCAAACAAGAAAATGATTTCCAATTCAGAGAGTTTCAGCTTAAAAGTGTTCAAAAATCTAATGTTTTAGCCGTAGCTCCCACGGGAAGTGGCAAAACGGAAGCGGCATTGCTCTGGGCTTCACAAAAAGAAGAAATTAGTAAAATTATTTATCTTTTACCCACCCGAGTTACTTCCAATGCAATTTTTGAAAGGCTAAAAGGATATTTTGGTGAATTTGGGGTAAGTTTGGTTCATTCATCAGCTTTTTTTCTACAAAAAGAACTTCATGAAGGAGATTATGACTCAAAACTCTATCTGAAAGATAAAACTTTTATGAAAAATATTACCGTGGCAACCGTGGATCAAATTCTCACTATGGGTTTTAATTTGGGTTATTGGGAAGTAAAAACTTTCAATATGCTTGAAGCCAGAGTAATAATTGATGAGATTCATTTATATGACCCTTATACGCTTGGGCTAATTATATCTACGATTAGATATTTACAGGAGAATTTTAAAACCCGTTTTTTTATTATGAGTGCAACTATGCCCAGAAAATTGAAAGAAATTTTATTAAAAAATTTAACCCCTGATACTCAAGTTATAGAAGATAAGGAGCTTTTAAACCAAGCGAGAAATCAATTTGAAATCAGGGAAAATTCTATTGATGAATTAGATGATGAAATTAAGGATTATTTGAAGCAAAAAAAGAAAGTTTTGATTGTGGTCAATACGGTAGATGAAGCGATTCGGCTTTTTGAAAAATATCAGAAATATTCTCCAATTTGCTATCATTCGAAATTTATACAGATAGATAAAAAAATGAAAGAAGAAAAGATTTTTAAAAAAGAACAAAATCCTGATGAATCTGCATTACTCATTGCGACACAAGTGGTAGAAGTGTCTTTGGATATTGATTATGATATTCTTTTTACTGAAAACTCTCCGATAGATGCGATTATTCAGAGAGCAGGTCGAATTAACCGTGCCAGAAGAAAAGAAAATACGCGGGTGATTATTTTTCCTCACCGGGAAATTGTAAAAAAATATGTTTATCCGGTAGAAAAAATATTGGAAAATACTTTTACTCTGTTCAAAGAAAATCATCAAAGAAGATTGACTGAACAGGAGTTATTGTCCATGGTGGATGAAGTTTACAAAAATATAGAAATTGAACCGCAGGAAAGTTATCAAAAAGGATTAAATGTTTATCAGGAAATTCAAAAAACAAATCACTACATCAAAGACCTGGTAGCCAATGAAGAACAGGAAAAAGTTTATACTAGAGAGGGGATGGATAGCAAGGAAATTATTCCCTTTTGTTTCTTGGAAATATTGCAAAACGCTTCCCCTCAGGAAAAAATGAAACATGAAGTATCTGTCAGAAAATGGCAATATTACTCTCGAAAAAAAGAAAAAGATCAGGATGGTTTTGTTTTTTTAGATGTTGAATATGATACCGATACTGGATTAAATTTTAAAAAACAAAATACTGATTTTATGTTATAGTTTCTCCCCAATAGCCGAGGATTCGAATCCTCGGCTATTGGGGGAATAGTATTATGAAACACAGAAATTCGATATTTAAAAATAGTTTATTTAGAATATAAAATATTTAAAGGATGCATTATTGAAGTTTTTTTTCCATCATCAGGAAAGAATCTATGTTGAAGATTCAGTCGTTTTTATTACGGTCGTTACAAAAAATCGATATCCGTATTTTGAAAATGAAATTTTTTGTGAATTTTTAGTAGAAGAAATGAATTATTGTTCAAAGATAAAAAACTTCAAGATGATTGCATATAAAATCAATCCTGATCATTTTCATTGGTTGATCCTGCCTTCTTCGAAATTCACCTATTCCCAGATTATGGCTTCGTTGAAAAGAAATTTTTCAAGAGATATTCATGATATGATAGAAAAAAAAAGTTTTATAAGGAACCTTTCTTCATATGGCTCCTCTCATGACCATTCTCCCGCAGCTGAGGATTCGAATCCTTATTTGTGGAAAACGAAAAATTTTAAAGAACATATCAACAAACTCGATCAATTAAAAGACATGTATTTTAAAAATTACCCTGAAATCTCTCCCCTCTCATTCTTTGAATGGCAGAAGTCTTTTCACTATTGGTTGATTCGGGATCAAGAGAGTTTGCAAAACAGGGTTCGATACATTCAAAAACAGTCGGAACATCATGGATTAAGCGAAAATAAATATTTATATATTGATGAGAATTATGGAGAATACGATGACTGAGAACTTTTTTACGATCCCTTATGGAGTGCTGAAGCTTGAAACCCCTCAAAAACCGGTCAATCCTTCTTATCTACGAGGTTTTATCGGAGACCGGTTTCAGGAAAAAGACATTCTGCACAACCACAGACCAGACGGGAGCATGATTTACCGCTATCCTGCCGTGCAGTATAAAAAGCATGGGAATTCTTTTATCATCGTAGGAATCGGAAAAGAAGGGACGGATGTTTTGAAACATTTTTTTTTAGAACTGGATGAGCTGTCGATCAAAGACCGGAATCTTGAAATCCTTTCAAAAGAGCTGAAAACCAAAAACCATCTTCTTCAAATCAGGGATTCAAAAGACTTCCGCTACCGCTTTGTTTCCCCTTATGCGGGGCTGAATGAGAAAAACAGGGACAAGTATTATAAAAAGGGGGATAGGAAAGAGTTTCTGGAGAGCATTTTGATCGGGAACATCCTCTCGTTTCTTAAGGGGCAGAATCTTTTTATCAAAGAAAGGCTTTTATGTGATTTCAGAGTGAAAGATTCGTATGAACAGGAGATCAAGGGCAATCCTTTCATGGTTTTTGAAGGTTTTTTTGATGTTAATATTGATCTTCCCGACTGGATCGGGCTGGGAAAATGGGTGTCCCGGGGGTTTGGGACAGTTTTAAAAGAAGAGATAACTTCTTTCAGATGACTGATTTATGAATTTTCTTCCTTTATCCCTGATTTGCTTAAAAGCGGGCAGTATTTTTATTATATTTAAACAACTAAACTTCAAGGAAAAAAGGAGAAAAGTTTGGAAAGGAAATGGATTAGAACCCATAAAAATACAGAGATTTCAGAAAAAAATCTGGGCGAAAAAGTTGTTTTAAACGGATGGGTATATAAAAGAAGAGACCACGGCGGCGTTATTTTTATAGATTTGCGCGATATTTCAGGTATTGTCCAGCTGGTTTTTGACCCTGCTTTTGATGCGGATGCTCATAAGACAGGCGAGTCGTTAAGAAGCGAATTCGTTATTGCGGTGGAAGGAGAGATCAAGTCAAGAGGCGCGGATGCGGTTAATCCTAACTTGAAAACAGGAAAAATTGAAGTTTTTGTCAATAAGATTGAAGTTTTAAATAAATCAGAGGCTTTGCCTTTTGTTTTAGATGAATATCATAGTGTTTCAGAAGAAATCAGGCTGAAATACCGTTTTCTGGATTTAAGAAGACCCGCGATTCAGGATAATTTTATTAAAAGAAACGCGATCACTCGTACAGCCAGACGGTTTTTGGATGAAAACGATTTTATGGAAGTCGAGACTCCGATGCTGACTAAATCCACTCCTGAAGGAGCCAGAGATTTTCTGGTGCCGAGCCGGATGCACGAAGGAGGTTTTTATGCTCTTCCTCAGTCTCCCCAGCTTTTTAAGCAGATTTTAATGGTCAGCGGTTTTGACCGCTATTATCAGGTTGTAAAGTGTTTCAGGGATGAAGACCTCCGGGCAGACCGGCAGCCTGAATTTACTCAGATAGACTTAGAGTTTTCTTTTGTGGATCAGGATGTGATTATCGGATTGATGGAGAAAATGATTGCTTCTATTTTAAAAGAAGTTTATGGAAAAGAAGTTTCTTTGCCTTTCAGAAGAATGGATTATGATACAGCAATGACAAAATACGGAAGCGACCGGCCGGATCTTCGTTTTGGACTTGAGCTGGCCAATGTGGGAGCAATTGCGGCAAAAAGCGATTTTAAGGTTTTTAAACAGTCTTTAGAGATGGGCGGTGTGGTTTACGCTCTGAATGTAAAAGGCGGAGCTTGTTTTTCCAGAAAAGAAATCGAGGACTATACTGCGTATGTCGGGCAGTTTGGTTCAAAGGGTCTTGCCTGGATGAAAGTGGGAGACAAGGGACTTGAGAGTTCCATTACCAAGTTTTTTTCTCAGGAAGTTTTAGATGAACTTTTAAAAGAAACAAAGGCGGAAAAAGGAGATATCCTCTTTTTTGGTGCTGATGTGCCTTCTGTGGTATTTGCTTCCCTTGGAAATCTTAGAAACAAGGTCGCAAAAGATTTAAATCTGATTGACGACAATAAGATGGAATTTCTCTGGGTTGTAGATTTTCCTCTTTTAGAATATGATGAGAAAGACAAACGATACATTGCGATTCACCATCCTTTTACTTCTCCTAAAATGGAAGATATGGATTTACTGGATACAGACCCTCTGAAAGCGAAGGCTCAGGCTTACGACCTTGTATTAAATGGAATTGAGCTGGGAGGAGGAAGTATTAGAATTCATACTCCGGTTCTTCAAAAGAAAATTTTTGGGCTTTTAGGAATCGGCGAGGAAGAAGCGAAGGAAAAATTTGGATTTCTGATAGATGCGCTGAGTTTTGGAGCGCCTCCGCACGGAGGAATTGCGTTTGGACTCGATAGAATTGTCATGCTTTTACAAAAATGCCAGTCGATCCGCGATGTGATTGCTTTCCCGAAAACCCAAAAAGGACAGTGTCTTTTAAGCAACGCGCCTTCTTCAGTTGCTATGGAACAATTACGGGAACTCCATATTAAAACTGATATAAAAAGTAAAAAATAGATGGAGCTCCGCTTCGAACTGGAAGAAAAAAGAAATCTTCTCGGTTTTTTCGGGGTTCAGAATAGTAATATAAAACTGGTTGAAAAAACTCTGGATATTGAGATTTTCAACCGGGGTGATTATCTTATGATTCAGGGGGCTCGAAAAAATGAAATTGAAAAGGCGGAAAAAATTTTAAAAGAACTGTATCAAATTTCTTTAAAAAAAGAGTTTATTTCACAGGAAGAAGTTAAAACCATAGTGGATATTAAAAATCAGGAAACAAATCCTCTGCTGGATCAGAATGATCAAAGTATTTTAAAAGTATCAGGCGGAAAACGCCAGGTTTTTTTAAAGAACAAGGAACAGCAGAAATATCTGAAAAAAATAATGGAAAATGATATTGTATTCGGGATAGGTCCTGCAGGCACAGGCAAGACTTTCGTTGCGGTTGCGGCGGGGTTGAAACTCCTTTATGAAGGAAAGGTTAAAAAAATAATATTAACCCGTCCTGTAATAGAGGCAGGAGAAAATTTAGGCTTTCTTCCCGGTACTCTGGAAGATAAAATTGATCCGTATTTAAGACCCTTGACAGACGCTATATCCGATATGCTTTCCCCTGAAGAAGTTTTGAAGTATAAAGAAAGAGGGCAGATTGAGATTGCCCCTCTGGCGTATATGAGAGGGCGGACTTTAAACAATGCTTTTATTATTCTCGATGAAGCTCAGAATACGACTGTCTCACAGATAAAAATGTTTTTGACTCGTCTGGGGTATAATTCCAAGGCAGTGATCACAGGGGATATTACCCAAAAAGATTTACCGGATAAACAAAAATCGGGATTAGATTTGACGATAACTATTTTAAAAGAGATAGAAAGAGTGGATTTTAGTTATTTTGATAAAAAGGATGTGGTACGGCATCCGATTGTCATCAAAGTGATAGAGGCTTTTGAGAAGCATGAAAAAAACTAGTCAATTGATTTTAAATTTCCGCTATCAGTTTCAGAAATACAAGCTGATTTTTTTCCTCAATTTTATATTGTTTTTAATTTTGATGCTGGCATTAAATTTGAATATTTTTGAAGTCAGTTATCATTTTAAGGAAGGCGATATCGCGCCTTTTACAGTGATAGCGGCAAAAGATCTCGAATATGTGGATACTTTAGAAACAGAAGACAGAAAAAAAGATGAACTGAAAAAAATCATTCCTGTCTTTGATCTGGATATGACGATTTATGAAAACAAGCTGAAAATGATAGAAGAAGTTGTCGGAATTGTCAACAATCAAACTTATAACGATGAAGAAAAAATAGAGAAATTATCAAACCAGCTTTCTTCATTTCTGAAAGATAAGAAAATAGAGGAATTTGATTTTAAAGAATTTTTAAAACAAAGTAAAAGAAAAATATTTTTTGAAAAAATCAGGTCAATCCTTTACGACTATTATCAAAACGGGATTTATCGTCCTGTGAAAGGAGAATATGATTTAGCCGCATTTTCGAAAAAACTGGTTCCTGTAAGGATTATTCAAGAAAATTCTACGGTTCGGGATTTTAGAAATTTTAGTAATTTCATCTATATGGATATCAGTTATTTTGAATTTCTGGGTGAAATAAAAAAAAGGCTCGGGAAAACCCAAAATCTTAATATTATGACTGATTTTCTTTTTATTCTTCTGGAAGATAATTTATATATTAATGCGTTTTACACTGAGCAGGAAGTGAATACGCGTCTCCAAAGAATTTCTCCTGTGGTAAAAAAAATCAGCGAGGATCAGGTTATTGTCCGTAAAGGAGATAAGATTAATCTTGAAATTCTGGATCAGGTGAGAGCGTTAAAAGTTTCGCAGAAAAAAAATGTAGCCAAAAAATTTGTGTTCAGTTTTATCCTGGCTCTTTTTTTCTTAAGTATTTTAAACATCATTCTTCGAATCAGTTTTGTAGAACTTTATAAAGATATTAAAAAAATGGCGCTGGTTTTTATTTTTATTATTTTTAATGTATTGACCGCCTATCTTTTTTTTAATCTTCTCGCCTCTGTTTCTTTCCCTCTCGGAATTCTTTTTCCGATCGGTTTCACTGTTTATACGGTTTCTATTATTATCAACCGGGAATCCGCTTTTTTTCTGACTATTACAGCGGTTTTAATTTATCTTGTTTTTCTGGTGATTTATAGGACGGATGGGATATTTTCCCTTCTCTATCTTTTTGCGGCTGGAAATCTGATTAATTTTTTTGTCGCCAATATTCTTCAAAGGGATCAGATTATCCGAAGCTCTATTTACAGTATTTTTCCCTATGTTCTTCTCACAGCCGTTTATGTGTTTTATTTTCAAAACTATGTAGAGTCTTCTGATGTAGGGCTCGCTTTTTTGTGGAGCGCTTTAAATCCTGTTATTTCAGCAGTGGTTTCAATTGGGATTATTCCGATTTTTGAGAAAGTTTTTAATATGATAACTCCATTCAGGCTGATGGAGCTTTCCAATTTAAGCAACCGTGTCTTGGGGGATATGCATCTTCTGGCGCCAGGCACTTATCATCACTCCATGATGGTGTCTTATCTGGTAGAAGCGGCCTGTAAGGAGATCAAAGCGAATTATTTACTGGGAAGAGTAGGCGCTCTTTACCATGATATCGGGAAACTGTCCAATCCAAACTATTTTGCGGAAAACATTCAATTTAATCAAAATATTCATGAAGATATCACTCCGCAGATGTCTGCCGGTATTTTAAAACGGCATGTGGTGGAAGGGATAAAGAAAGTAAAGGAAATGAAACTTCCGGATGAAATTATGCGTTTTGTGGCAGAGCATCACGGTACTTCAGTAATGGAGTTTTTTTACCAGAAAGCAAAAGAAAACACAAAAGAAAGCGATCAGGTTGATATTTCTTCTTTCAAATACGGCGGACCCAAGCCTCAAAGCAAAGAGACGGCTATTTTAATGCTGGCGGATGGAATTGAAGCAGGAGTCAGGTCTTTGAAATCCAAAAGATATGATTTGATAGAGGAAAAAATATCTCAGGTTATTTTAAGCCGGATCATCAGCGGAGAGCTTTCCGAATCTCTTTTAACCATGAAAGAAATCAGAAAAATAGAATTGGTTTTTCAAAAATTAATGTACGCTTATTATCATGTGCGCCCCAGCTATCCGGAGGATGAAAAAAACAAGGAGGAAGATTCAAAAGATGTGTAATGTAGAAATTATGAATCAAACTTCATATCAGATAAGAAATATTGAAAAATTGATCGAAAATGTTTTAAATTTATTAAAATACGAAGAAGAAACAGAAGTCAGTATTGTCTTTTCGGATAACAAAATGATTCAGGAACTGAATCTGAAATACAGAAATAAGGATTATCCGACTGATGTCCTGTCTTTCCCGGCAGAAATGGATCACTTTCTGGGAGACATTGTGATTTCTTTAGAAAAAGCAAAAGAGCAGGGAGAAGATTTTAAAAAAGAAGTGGAAATGCTTTTAGTCCACGGGCTTCTTCATTTACTGGGCTATGATCACGAAACAAACGAAGAGGACTATGAGAAGATGATGTCTTTACAAAACGAACTGTTAGAAAAAAAATCGGAGGACATAACAATCCAATGAGTTTAAAAAGCTTTTTTAAAAAAAATAAAAAAAACGATACGCCGCCTCTCTCTCCTTTTTTAAATCATATTTTATTAAGAATTAATAAATTAGTTGAAAAAGTAGCCAGCGATATTATGATTCCAAGAGTGGATGCGGTTACTCTTCATATCGGACAGCCCTTGGAAGAGTCTCTTGAAATTATCCGGAAGAACGGGCACAGCCGATTCCCTGTCTGGAAAGACAAACTGGATAATATTGTGGGTATTCTTTATCTTAAAGATATTTTGTATCAAATTCAGAAAAAAGATGAAAAACTGGTTTTGTCGGAAGAAAAAATTACCCAATCGATGCTTCGGGAGTCGTTTTTTATTCCTGAATCCAAAAAAGTCGAATCTCTTTTAAAAGAATTTCAGGCGAAAAAAATTCATATGGCTGTTGTCATTGATGAATACGGAGGATTTTCAGGGATTGTGACTCTGGAAGATGTTCTGGAAGTCATTATCGGGGATATTCAGGATGAATATGATTTTGAAGAAGTCAGCATCAAAAAAATCAACGAAGAACTTTATGAGGTGGATGCCCGTACCAGTCTGGAAGAATTAGAAGAAACCCTCGCGATTGATTTTGGCGAATACAAAGAAGAAATTGACACAATCGGCGGACTGATCTACAATAAAATTGAGCGGGTTCCTAAAATCGGGGAAGAAATAAAAATTGATCATATCGTTTATCAAGTGATTAAAAAAGAAGGGAATAAAATACTTACCCTTAAGCTTAAACTGATGCCTTTGAATAACGATGATCATAGAGAATAACTGGCTCAATATCGCTTTATACAAACCCCAGATTCCTCAGAATACGGGGAATATCGGAAGAACCTGTGTGGGGTTGAATATCGCTCTCCATATCATTGGAAAACCCGCATTTTTTCTGGATGATAAAGCGGTGCGCCGCGCGGGGCTGGATTATTGGGAGTATTTGAAACTCATTCAATATGATAGTTTTGAAGATTTTTTTAAAAAAAATCCAGATAAAAATTTTTATTTTTTTACTAAAAAAGGAAAGCATCTTGTCTTTGATGTTTCTTTTCATAAAAGTGATTTCATGATTTTTGGACAGGAGACAGAGGGGCTTCCGGCATGGATTTTAGAAAAATATGAAGATTTTACCGTTCAGTTTCCGATGTCAGATCAAGTCAGGTCTTTCAATCTTTCCAATACGGTTGCTTCAGCGAGTTTTGAAGCTTACCGTCAGATTTTTTCAAAGGAGCCGAGATGTCAGAAAAGATAATTGATTTCCAAAAAGAAAGAGGACTTGTACCGGTTATTATTCAGGATTTTATCACTCAACAGGTTTTGATGCTGGGGTATATGAATGAGGAAGCCTATCAAAAAACGCTTTCTGACCAGAAAGTCTGGTTTTATTCCAGAACCCGCCAGTCTTTGTGGCTCAAAGGAGAGACTTCAGGCAATTTTCTGCTGGTCAGGGAAATCTATTTAGACTGTGACCAGGATGCGCTTTTGATAAAAGCTGAACAAATGGGGAAAGCAACCTGTCATACGGGTGCTGTATCCTGTTTTTTTGATAAGATTCAATAGTTGTCTTTGTTTGAGTATATTTTAAAATAAAAAAAACAGGAAAAAATTCATGTCTTTAGCCCTAAAAGATGATCGTAAATTTTCATATGCAGACTATTTGTCTTGGAAAGACGGAAAACGCTGGGAAATCATTGAGGGTGAAGTTTATGATGTGAGCCCTGCGCCGAGCCGAGAGCATCAAAAAATATCAATCAGGCTTTCAAGTTTTTTTGAGCAGTTTCTGAAAGAGAAGAGCTGTGAAGTCTATGCAGCTCCTTTTGATGTTCGATTCGGTGAAACAAGTGAAAGGGATGAAGAAATAGAGACGGTTGTACAGCCAGATATTTCTATTATCTGTGAGCTGCAAAAACTAGATGACCGAGGCTGTCTAGGATCACCCGACCTGATTGTGGAAATTATTTCCCCCTCTACAGCAGCAAAAGATATGAGAGAAAAATTATTTCTTTATGAGAAATATGGGGTAAAAGAGTATTGGGTGGTCTATCCAGTCGAAATGATTGTGATGGTTTTTACTCTGGAAAATGAAATTTATAGAAAGGCAAAAGTTTTTTCAAAAGAAGAAACAATCGAGTCCTTGGTTGTTTGTGATTTGAAAGTGAATTTGAAAAATATTTTTTAAAATAAAGCTGAAAATAGTTTCATTTACTTCTATTTGAATAACTTTCCATTCAATGAACTGTTTTTTCTATTTTCAAAAAAAATAAGCTTAATAAAACTTTTCAGATTTAATCGTCCGGGTCATGAGATCGGCTAAAGCTTTTTTTGGGTCTTTCTTCTCAAAAAGCACTTTGTAAATCTGAGTTGTAATCGGCATTTCAATCCCTTTTTTTATGGAAATGTCATGAACGACTAAAGCGGCCTTAACGCCTTCGCAGACCATGGTCATTTCAGACAGAGCCTGTTCCATGGATTTCCCTTTCCCTATTTTGTTGCCTAGGGTCCAGTTTCTGCTTAAAGGACTGGTACAGGTAACAATCAGGTCTCCTAATCCGCTTAATCCTAAAAAAGTTTCCTGATTAGCGCCCAGTTTTTTGCTGAAACGGATCATTTCAACCAGTCCGCGGGTGATCAATGCAGCGCGGGTATTGGAGCCCAGTCCGAGTCCGTCGGTGATTCCTGAGGCGATGGCAATAATATTTTTCAATACTCCGCCGAGTTCCACACCAATCACATCTTTGCTGGTATAAATTCTGAAAAACGGGGTGACTAAAGTTTCTTGTACCCGTTTTGCGTATTTTTCTTTTCTGGAAGCAGCCACTACAGTAGTAGGGACTTGAAGGCTCAGTTCTTCGGCATGGGAAGGACCTGCCAGAACCACTACCGGATTTGAGGGCAGAACCATATGGAGCACTTGGCTCATTCTTAAAGCGGTGCCTTCTTCCAGTCCTTTTGCCACTGTTACAATGATCGAGTTTCTCTTGATAAATTCTTTCGATTTTACGGCAACTTCACGGGTTGCCTGAGAAGGTACGGCAAAAATAATAATGTCTGCCTTATCCAAGGCTTTTTCAATATCAATTGTCGCTTTCAGATTGTCTGGAAGAACAACTTCTTTTAAATATTTTTTATTGGTTTTGAATTCAATCATTTCTTCAATAATATCCGGGTCGTTTCCCCACAGATACACATTGTTCTTAGGAGCAAAAGTACTTGCCAAAGCTGTTCCGAAACTTCCTGAGCCTAAAACAGCTATTTTCAAACCGGTTTTTTTGAAAAAGATCATTTTTCTTTCCTTTCCCTGTTTTTCGCTTCCAATTTAAAAGGAATTCCGTCAAAATTGAATTTTTCACGGATACTTTTTTGGAGAAATCTCATATAAGAATCGTTCAAAAGCTCTTTATGGTTTACAAAAATCTGAAAAGAAGGCGGTTTAACACCTGTTTGAACTGCATAAAAAATCTTAAAATTCCCTTCTTTGTTGAAAAGAGGCTTTTCCTTGATTTGAGCCCGAAGGTGTTCGACCAGATCGGGAGTCGATACTTTTTTATTGAAATTCCGATAGACACTTAAAGCTTTTTTCATAAATCTTTCAATATTATATTTTTTTGAAACTGAAATCTCAATGATAGGGACAAAAGAAGCCACTCTCAATAAATAACGCATTCTATCCAGAAATTCAGTTTTATCAACTTGTTTTTCAATTAAATCCCATTTGTTTATACCGATAATAAGACCTTTGTACCTTTCGGTGATTAAAGCGGCGATTTTTTTATCCTGATCGGTGATTCCTGTTTCAGCATCGACAATCAAAAGGACAATATCAGATTGTTCAATAGCTTGTATGGTTCTTTTGACAGAAACATACTCCAGTTTTTCTTTTACTTTAGTTTTTCTGCGGACTCCTGCGGTATCTTTAAGAATAATGGTTGTGTCTTCAAAAACAATAGTTTCTTCAATGACATCCAGAGTAGTCCCGGGGATAGGGGATACAATGCTTCGGGTTTTATCTGCCAGAAGGTTTAAAAAGCTCGATTTTCCCACATTCGGGCGCCCGACCACACAAAGCTTGACCGGTTCTTCTTCCTCAACGGTTTCTTCGTTTGAGACAACCGCTTTTTCTTTTACAGCAAGAATCCCCTTGTCTTTTAAAAATTCCAGGGCAGTGTTTTTAAGTTCTTCCATGCCTTGTGTATGGGCGGCAGAGGTAAAAACCACTTTGTCAAAACCGAGGGAATACGCTTCGGAAGAGTTTCTTTTGGTTTCGTTATCTGTTTTATTGACCACAAGGATCACTTTATCAGAAACTGTTTTCCGTAAAAAATCGGCCAGATCCTGATCATCCATTGTGATTGTTTCGGCTTCCACCATGAAAAAAACAAGGTCAGCCTGCTGAACCGCTTGTTTTGCGTTTTCAGTGATTTCTTCAATAAAAAGGTGTTTTTCCCTTGAGGAAATCCCTCCCGTGTCCACCAGGTAAACAGAATCAGTATCGCTTAATTCGATTTTTTCATAAATACTGTCGCGGGTAATTCCTGCCTGTTCATCGATAATTGATTTTTTTTTCCGTATCAAAGCGTTAAAAACTGAGGATTTTCCCACATTGGGTCTTCCGATAATAGCTATTTCAGGCAGTCCGTTTTTCATAATATCTGTTTTCTCCATAGAATTCTAGTATTTAAATTTAACGAAATGAAAGCCATTAAATAAATAATTAGCTTCCGAATGCGCCTAAATATTGTCTGTTGAACTGAATATGAAATGCAAAATCTACCGGAAAAAGACTTTAAAATCATCCAATCGCTGAGCCTGTCAAGCATCAACTGCCCGATATTGTCGGGGAGGTTTCTTCCTAAAAATTTTCTCAACGGAATTTTTTTGATTATGATAATTCAAATTAATAGTTTTTAATAATAAATAAAAGAGTTTTTATGTTTTTTGAAGGGTATCATGGAACGGATTCTGATTCAGTAACCAGTATTATAAAAAATGGATACAATTTATCAAATAACAAACAATCGCTTGGCAAAGGAGTCTATTTTTTTCAAGATTATTATAATTTATGTAATGGTTTAGAGGAAGCAAAAAATTGGGCGATTCATGTGAAAAAATTTGAACGATGGTCAGTTTTGAAAGTAAATATTGATACTGAAAAATATATAGATATATTTTTAGATGTTAAACATCGAGAAATGTTTGATGTAATAAAAAAAGAGCTAATAAAGAAACATTTAGAGGCTGGAAAAAATATAAAAACTTTTAATGAAAATGCTATATTTAGAAAATTGGAAGAACAAGATATTGATCTAATAAGAGTTTTAGTTGATGCGACTAAAGATATAGGGTATCCAAAATATGTTGTTAGAAGACCTCAAGTCCAAATTTGCGTAAAGACTACTAAAGTTATTGTTGATAATATCTTAATAAAACAAGGTAAAAGGGTAAGTTTATGAATTATGGTGAAAATATTTTAAAAAAATTATTAGAAGATGTTAAAAATATGACAATTGATGATTATGTGAAATTATATGACGAAATGAGTAATCGAGAAACTATGAATTGTATAATTATTGATGAGCATACTGATATTTCGTTTCAAGTAGAAGAAAGTTTTTTTAATAAAGCTCTTTATAATGGAACTTTTAATAAAATAAATTATGATGATTCATCGATTTATCTGGTAGATAATAATGATTATGAAGCGGCATAAAATGGAACAAATAAAGAATAGTGAATTTAAATTTTTAGGTTATCGAATATCAAAAATTGAATGTATTATAGAGGATAATTTTGGGGTAATGTCAGAAAAAATAAATCATAAGATTAATATTATAAATAATTTTGATTCAAAAAATTCTAGATTTGTAGAAGTTGTACTCGATATTTCTGTTAAGACTGAATCAAATAGTTTTAATTTCTTTTTGCAAATTAAAGGAGGGTTTGAAGGTAATTCCGAAATGGATGATATTTTGTTTAAGAAACTTTCTCAACAAAATGCTCCTGCGATATTATTTCCTTTTGCAAGAAGTATTATCACAAGCTATACTGCACAAGCGAATATTCCTCCAATTATTCTTCCTGCTTTAAATTTTTCGCAAAGCAACTAAATCCTGTCTATAAAAGTGTTTTTTCAGATCATCTAAAAGAAAAACCATATTTTCCAATCTGGTTTGTAAAAAGGGTAGAGGACATTCCTGTTCCGAAGGAAGGATAAGTGAAAAAAAATCCTTCCTTAAGATTAAAAAGAGTTTTACTGTTTTATCACTTTTTTTAAAACTTCTTCTTTTGCTATTTTTTTGGTGCAGAAAAACCAGTCTTTGCACTCCAAACCGCTTTCTTTTCCATCCATTCTATTTTTTGCGGCTGCGCAGGATCCGGCAGGAGAAATAATTACATCATCTCCGGGTCTCCAGTCAGCAGGTGTAGCTACTCCAAATTCATCTGAAGTTTTCAACGCAATTAAAGCACGGTAGAGTTCGTCAAAATTTCTTCCCAGACTTAAAGGATAATAAATCATTGCACGGACAATACCTTTAGGATCAATAATAAAAACCGCTCTCACTGCTTTTGTATTGCTTTCACCCGGCTGAATCATCCCGTATTTTTTTGCAACTTCCATTGTAATGTCTTCAATCAAAGGAAATTTTACTTCGATGTTTTTCATTCCTTTGTATTCTATTTTTTCTTTAATAGTTCGAAGCCATGCAATATGACTGTAAAGCCCGTCCACAGAAAGCCCCACCAATTTACAGTTTGCTTTTTCAAATTGTTCTTCCATACTTGCAAAAGTCATAAACTCGGAAGTACAAACAGGTGTAAAATCTGCCGGGTGACTAAAAAGGATAACCCAGTTCCCGGAATACTGTTCAGGAAAATTAATTTCTCCTTGAGTGGTTACAGCTTTAAATGCCGGCGCTTTTTCCCCGATTCTGGGAAGTGAAAGAATAGTATTGTTTTCCATGAAGCCTCCTGATTTTATTTATATTTTTTTAAATATAAGTAATAATTTTTTTAAAAACAAATATATTAGAATTGTTCTAATAATTTAAAAAAGAATATCATTATTCTCTCATTTTTTTTGCAATGATTTCAGCCGCTTTGATAATCGGATAAGCAGTAGGAGGCGCTGTTAAAAGAGGATGAGTGCCGATTTGTGCAGTTAAAATACTGCCTATTGTCATTTTATTTTGAATCATTAACCCGATGATATTAATCAGTTCTCCTGCACTCGCGCCTCCGCTGACTTCTCCGCCTAAAATAGTTCCTGTTTCGCTGGCGGCAATGAGTTTCACCATTTGTTTATGGGTTCCTGTTAAAGTTCCCGGATGTTTGTCCACACCTTCAAAACTTCCGGTAATTACATTAAATCCTTCCTGTTTTGCTGTTTTTTCAGTCAATCCTGCAGCTCCAAAACCAGTATCCCCTAAAGCAGTAGAAAAAATTGCGATTGTACCGCCGAAAGTTTTGACCGCTGAAAGAGTATAAAGGTTCATCCCGGCTATCCTTGCTTCTGAAGTAGCTGTAGAAGCCAGCATAATCCCGCTCATTTTCCGTGTGAAAAAATCCCGTTTTTCTGCACAGTCTCCTATTGCAAAAACATCAGGAATATCGGTGCGCATATATTCATCTACGCTGATACAGCCTTTTTCATTTATTTTAATTTTAGAGTTTTTCACCAGTTGAGTATTCGGAGTATATCCCATTGAAAGAATCACTGCATCTGCTGCCAATTCCTCTCCATTTGTCAGAATTACCTTTTCCGCTTTTTTATTTCCGACAATTTCTTTTACCCCGATATTGGTTTTTAAGTTTACGCCTCTTGATTTTAACAACTCCTCTGCTTTCAGAGCAATATCAGAATCAAAAGCTAATCCAAGGATATTGGGAAGAATTTCAACTAAAGTAACATTTTTGCCCATCTTGTTGATTTCATCCGACATTTCTACCCCGATAAAACCAGCTCCGATTACAACAACATTTTTACTTTCTTTAATTTTTACCAGTGCTTTATCCAGATAATCTTTATTTTTTGGAATCGTGAAAACATTTTCAAGACTGCTTCCTTTCAACCAGGAAGGAATAGAAGGGTTTGAGCCCATAGCCAAGACTATTTTTTCATACTGGATTTCACTTCCGTCTTCCATTTGACAGATTTTTTTTTCAGTATCAAGAGAGACCGCTTCTCCGATTTTTAATTTGATTCCAGCGCCCGTAATTCCTGCATCCGGGATCAGATTTTTATCGCTGTTTTCTAAAGACCCAAATATATAGGGTATCCCGCAGGGAACCACCACCTGTTTTTCTTTTCGAACCACCATAAATTCTTTTTCAGGATAATTTGATTTTCCTGTGAGAGCCGCAACAATTCCGGCAGCGCTTCCTCCAATCACCAGTACATCTGTCTTTTCCATTTATAAAACCTCTTTATATTGAACTATGGTTTAATATAATAGTTTTATTTCATAAAAAAACAAGAGTTTTTTTAAATCATCAAACAAATTTATGCTTTTCAGCCTCACTCATTCTAAAACGATTGAGGAGCTCTATCAAAAACTACCGATAAAGGTTTGATTTGAATCCGCTGTCTCATCTTGTAAAAATATGAGTCCAAGTTTAACTCTCATTAGAAATAATATGATTTGATTTTTCTAAAATCCTAATTACCCACTTAGAATGAGAAAGAACAAAAACACTTTGCATAAAAAATGACTTAACTTATTTGCTTTATTCATCATTAGGATATAATTCTTGTATAAAATCTACTGTTGCTTGTTTTACATTATTTATGCTTGTTTCATTAATAAAATTTTCTTGTAGATCATCTGGATAAAGAGTTTTTTTATTAATATTATTTTCAATTAAAAATCTTCCTATTTCTGGTCGAAGCATTTTATCAATTTTTATTTTCTTTATCTTTGCATCGCCAATGCTTAAAAGATGATCTTCAAAATTCATATTATTTCCTAATCCACAAACCAATGCTATTCCATTTTGGCTTTTTATTCTTTCAAAAATATAGTTATCTTCATTTATTAAATAAACCCCAGGATTTAAATCACCAAAAAAATTTTTCATCTTATTATCAGATTTTAATCTTTTACTATAAATAATCTTTTTTTCCACATCAGAAATATTACTTTTTTGGACTGCCCAAATACAACAATTTTCTTTTTGATTTTCATCTTCCAAACAAAAATATAATGCTTTTTCCCAGTTTGTAGTCCAATCCAGAACTCTGGTTGGGAGACCATAATGCTGTAAAATAACAACCAGTTTCAAAAAATTATCGTTACTTAATTCCAAAGAGAAATTTTCATTATTTCCTAATATTTTGTTAATGTCTATTTTGCACTTTTCTATAAACTCTGAAAGAAATCGAAATTCTGCAAATACATTTTGAGTTTGTATTTCAAGCAAAATATTGTCATTATTTTTTTTTATTTCTTCCAGAAATCTATCAATGCTTGTTTTTAACTTCCATTGATCTGATGCCATTCCACGAAAAAAATATTTATTACCTAGCTTTTCTAACTCATTTATTAAACTTTCAAAATTATCAAATGCTATTTCTTCTATTTTTCCCATGTTTTCTCCCTTTAAAAAAAAGAGTTTTCCTCTATCAAATTTCTATCTCAACCCCGTTCATCTCCGTCAGGCATTTGTAGTGGCTGATATCCAGATTAAGAGGGGTGACGGAAATGTAGCCGTCGGAAACCGCTTCAAAATCGCTTCCCTTTCTGGGGTTGTGAGTGGGGAGCTCTCCTCCGATCCAGTAATAAGACATTCCCATCGGATCCTGATTCTGGATCAGCTTCTCCTGATACACGCGAAATCCCAGGCGGGTAAAACGGACGCCTTTATAAGGGGCTTTTTCAGGAAAATTGATATTAAAAAGACGGTAAGGTTTTAAAAAAGATTCCATCTGGGAAATGATTTTCGGGGCAGTCTCGGCCGCTTCTGAAAAATCGTTTTGCCGGTTGTAGCTGTTTAATGAAAAAGCAATTCCCGGCACTCCTTTCATCACGCCTTCGCGCGCCACAGCCACCGTGCCTGAATAAAAGACATCGATCCCCATATTCGGACCGTTATTAATTCCGCCCACCACAAGGTCGATTTTTTCTTTCACCAGCCCCAAAAACCCCACTTTAATGCAGTCGGCTGGGCTTGCGTCGGTAACAAAGGTATTTTCCTCCACTTCATGGATGCGGATCGGCTGGGTCAGGGTGATTTTATGGCTGACCGCGCTTCGTTCCCTGTCCGGCGCCACCATATAGACTTTTGCGATTTTTGAAAGGCTTTTTTTTAATAACTGTATCCCCGGACTGGAATAACCGTCGTCATTTGAAAGAAGAATTACCATAATGACCTGCTTTTTTATTGATTCAAATTCGTTTTCAATATCAAATTTAGCTCTCTTTCATCTTAAAAAAAAGAAGGCAGTCAATTTTGATTTATTTTAAAAATACAACATGATTGAAGTATGTGAAATATTTAGGCTGTCGATTATTAAAAACTATTTCTATCAATCATCTTCTTATCATTGATATTTGTAAGATGCTCAGAAAAATCAATTGTCTTTACTGATTCAATCTTTCATAGCTTTGTTTTGGTTATTATCTTAGCCGTACGGTCACTGAGCACAGCCGAAGTGACACCTCGACTCCGCTCGGTGTCCGAGTTCATTTCAATAATAATTGACAGCCTGATTGAGAGCAGTTGTGTTAAAAATTTAGAAATAAATTGTGTTATTTTTAGAACTCCCCATAAAATATGCATTTATAGGTCATGAAAACGGTCGGGCAATGATTTCGCTTGAAAAAAATGGAAACAAGATTATTCTTACTGTTTCGGATAATGGTGTGGGGATTGATGAGAGGATAGGAGCAAATCAATCACCGGGGTTTGGATTGGTAATCATAAAAATGCTGGCAGAACAATTAAACGGGACTTTTACTATGTCAAAAGACAACGGAACAAAAAGTATCGTGCAGTTTGAAATAGAATCGGAATAGATATCAAATTACTTTTTTAGAAAAACAGTTTTCAGTTTCTGGGTGAAAATGAGAAAAACGCTTTCCAGAAAAAGGAGCATGGCAGAAGTTTCAATCATTTCTTCTATGGTTTGTTCCCATTGCTGGTAAGAAACAGACTGATTTTCAACATTAAAAGAATCTATTATAACTGATAAAGCAGCCATGCCCACTCCGCAGAGAAACAAAACAAGAGCTGCTTTTCTTTCTTTAAAAAGCTTTAAGAATAAGGGAAGAAAAGAAAGACCTGTAATGGCGGCAAAAATTAAAACGACATCTCCCGGCGAGGTCCAGGGAAGAGAAATATCTTTTGGAGCTAAAAATCTGTCCCGAATCCTTTCGTGAATGGCAAATCGTTCGTCAAAGGCGAGAAGAAAAAAACTGAAGGCAAGAATAGACCAAAGAATAGTTTTTGTTTTATCGTTTTCAAGATAAGAAAAAAAAGCATTGACAGCGGCGGTTAAAAAAATGGTAAATAAAAGAGTGCTCTCCAGCCAGGTGAGGGGAGTCAGTTCAAATACAATCCATTTCCACCATTCGGGATACTGTGCTACAATAATAAAAAAAATAAAGAGAATAGAAAATGCGATAGGCAGGATGATACCGATTTTTTCAATGCGTTTGATTTTTTTTTCTATCAAATTGATCTCCTACTAGGTGAATTGGGGTTGCTGATGCCAGGGCAATGATATTTTTCACCCACTGGGCAGTCCCTCTTTGAATCGCTTCTGTGGAATACCACGCTGTATGCCCTGTCTGGAAAACTCTTCCGGGCTCAAGCTCCTTGTTTTGGTTGAAAAGGGGGATCGTATCATCGACAGCATATCCGGCGATTTTTTTTTCCAGTAATGCGCAAAGCAAGGCTTCATGATCCACAAGGGATGCTCTGGAAGGATTGACCAGAAATGAAGTTTTTTTCATTTGTTCAAGTTCGTTTTTCCCAATGATCGGACGGCTGTCTCTTTCTTTGGAAGCACAGAGAACTAAAATATCGGATTTTTTTAAGATTTCATGAAAATTCATAAAAGAAGCTTTTTTAGAATATTTTTTTTGGATATCGTAATAAAAAATTTTGGGTTTAAAAGGAGAAAGAAAATCCGCAAGTTTTTGACCGATTTTTCCAAATCCGATAATGCCCACTTTTTTCCCTGATAGTTCGGTGCCTCTTAAAGAAACTGAGTTTGAAATTTTTCCGGAAGATTTTAAAGAAGCCAGATGAAGTCTTCGGGTAAGAGTCAAGGTCATTCCAAGGGTATGTTCCGCGACTGTTTGAGTGCAATAGTCGGGAAGATAGCTCAGTAAAATATTGTTTTCAGAGAGAGCTTGGGTGTCAATCCATTCATATCCGGTAGAGTAAACGGCTAAAGCTTTGAGATAGGGAAGTTTTTCAATCAGATTTTTGTTGAAATCCTGAATCGAACGGCGGGTAATAGCAAGAATTTCCGCGTCTTTTGCTTTTTGAATTATTTCTTTTTCTGAAAGGAGATGAAAAGACGAGATAAAAGAAACAGACGAAACTTTGCAAAGTTTTTGAATTTGAGACAGCGTAAAGGTTTTTTCGCCCAATGCGGAAATAATCACTGTTTTTGGAAGCTTTTCCATAAAAGATCCTTAGTTTTTTATCGGCAGGGTAAATGAGAAAACAGACCCTTTTCCGACTTTGCTTGAAACACTCAAAGATCCGTTATGGCTTTCAATGATTTTTTTGGAAATGGCAAGCCCCAAGCCTGTGCTTTTTTCTCCTTTTGTAGCCCGGACACTTGAATTTCTGAAAGGGATAAAGATTTTTTCCAATTCCGGCTCCGGAATTCCTTGCCCCTCATCAATAATCCTTGTGATGATATTTGTTTTATCGGATTCCACTTCAACGGTAATGGATGAATCAGGGTAGGAAAATTTTAAAGCGTTGCTCAAAAGATTATTGAGAACTTGTTCTATTTTGCTCATGTCAAAACTGATAATAGGGATAGAGTTTTTTTCAATAAAATGAATTTGAATATTTTTTGATTTTGCGAGAGAACGGTTTAAAGAAAGATTGGATTTTAAAACTTGAAGATAGTCGTTTTCTGAAAGATAAATATCAAGATTTCCGGATTCGATTTTTACAATATCTAATAATTCATCTAATAGTTTTAAAATAAATTGGGTAGAATTAAATATCATAGAAAAGTATTCTTTTTGTTCATAAGACAAATGATCTTTAAGTTCTTCTTTTAAAATCTGGGAAAAAGTCTGAATAGCGGCGGCTGGATTTCTTAAATCATGGGCAGCGATTCCTAAAAAACTGTTTTTTTCAAAATTAAGCTTAGTCAACTGCCGGTTTTTGATTTCAAGCTCGATTTTTTTTCTTTCAAGTTCTGTAAAGTCATCAACAATAATAAGAACCATTTCTTTCCCATTGAAATCAATAAATTTTGAAGAATAGAATAAGTATTTTTTTACTTTTTTTCCGTCGATGATAAAATACCGTGAGAGTTTTTGCTTATAGGTAGGTATTTTTTTTGTAAAGGCTTTTAGGAGGGAAGCTCTGAGCGAACATTTATTGCAGTATGCTGTCAGTCCGCAGTCTGTGTTTTCTCTCAGGGGAAAGATGCAGTTTAATCCGTTTCCGCAGAGAGTTCCCAAAATCTTTTCGGATGATTTATGAAAAAGGCTCTGAAAAGCTTGGTTGATTTGAACAATACGGATGTTTTTATCCACAATGAAAACAGCGGAAGTAATGTTGTCCAATAAAATATTTAAAAATTCATTTGATTCTTTTAAGCTTGACCAGTTTAAATCCATTGTTTTTTCTTTTTTTTATTTCTTGTTTTAAATTTAACGATATCGTTTTCTTTTTACATAAGAAAAAATTTTTTTTACCTTTAATTTTTCATTATTATAATTAATGTAGAATTTTTAACTAAAAAATAAAAAACAGGAGGTAAAAAGTGAAAAAAATTCTTTTAGCGGTTTGTCTGATTTTTATTGGATCTGTTTCTTTTGCCGGTATAGGGGTGAAAGGCGGGTATGTTGTTTTTGATAAGGATTACAGCGGTTTTGCTTTAGGGGCAGACTATCAGATGGGATTAGGACCTATTGTTTTAGCGCCTGAAATTCTTTACTGGTCAGCGAATTACAAAGACAATAATAGTGTTATGGAATTGTCCGTTCAGGATTTAGTGTTTAATTTAAATGGAAAATTGTCTTTGGGGATTTTTTACGGGGGAGCAGGGTTTGGAATCAATATGTTCAAAATAAAAACCAAAATCACATTTCTTGGAACTCCGATAGAATCAACTGCATCAACAAATAAACTCCGTTTTAATGTTTTTGGAGGGTTCCAGATTCCTCTTCCCATGGTTACTCCTTTCGTGGAGCTGAGAGTGGTTACTTTGGGTGAAACTCAGTTTATGGCTCTGGGCGGAGTTAATCTCGGTTTTTAAATCATTTTTTATCAAAGTCTCCCGGTTTTTCCGGGAGCAATTCATTTGTAAATCAAAATCACTGTAATCTTTAAATTGAATTGAAACCAACACTTTAGAAAGAAAAAAAAATCATCAGAAAAAAAATTAAATTTAATTCAGGACAGATAAGTGATATCATTTTGACTTAAACTAATTAATATATTAGTTTTTATGAGATATTTTTTAAAATTGAGTAAGATGAAAGGGGACAATAATGAAAAAAATATTTGCTTTACTGGCACTTCTCTCTACAACAGCCTGTAAAATGCCTGGTCAACAAGGTACAAATGGGGAAAAAGCAGGAGGAATAGAACAATTTGCTTCTCTTATACCGTTTATTTTGATTTTTGTCGTATTTTATTTTCTCTTGATCAGACCTCAGCAAAAGAGACAAAAAGAGCTTCAAAGACAAATCAGTCAGGTAAAAGAAGGCGATGTAATTGTAACGGCTGGAGGAGTCAAAGGCAAAGTTCTGAAGGTAAAAGATGATTCAGTGATTATTCAGTCAGAAGAAACAACTTCAGAAGTTTTAAAACCTTATGTGGCGCAGATTTTAGCAAAAAAATGATTTTAAAAACAGTTTTATTCATTCTGTTTTCTATTCTGTTGTTTAGACCGGCTTTAGAGCCGGTTTATGCAGAAGAGGGAGTGATTGTTCTGGATAAAGAAAAATCCCTGCAGGAAGAAAATCAGAAAATGAAAACTGAAATAAATGAAAAAGCAAAAGAATTAAAAACAGATAAAAAACAAGAAAATCAGTATGATGTTAAAACAAACAAAAAAAAGACCACAGTTCTTTATATAGTTTTTTTACTAGCATTAATCTATCTGATTTTAACTTATAGAAGTAAAAGAAAGCAATCGTAGGGGGAAAAATGCGGTACGGATTTATTAAAACCATCATTATTTTAATAACACTGGGGCTAGGTTTTTATATGCTTTATCCTACTTATAAATGGTATTATAACACCAGTCAAGAGGATAAAGACATCGCTTCAATGCCTAAAGAAGATTTAACAAAATTGGTGAACGGTATCGAAGAAAATATTCAATTTGTCAGAAAAAGTTTGAATAATAAACAATGGTATAAAATTTATCAGGATTTGAAAGACCCTGGAACTTTATTTTTCAATATCAGTCCTGATGCTGAAAAATACACACTGGATCTTGAAAAATATGGTAAAAAGATACAGGATATTGTTAAAAAAGTAAATCCTTCTTTCACTGATTTTGGAAATTTGGAATTAAATTATTCGGAAGCAAAGAAGGGAATTGAAAAATTAAATCACCACTATGCAATGAAAGAATTGAAAAAAACAATTATTAAATTGGGTCTGGATTTGGCAGGCGGGGTGCATTTTGTTTTAGGGATCAATGAAGAGCAGCTTCGAAAAGATATTGAAAAACTCTATCAGGAATCGTTTGATATTGAAAAAATTAAAAAACAGATTAAATCTGAGCATCCTGAATACGATGACGCTAAACTTGAAGCAGAGGCAAAAGTAAAGCAGGCTGAAGTCCAAAAAACGATAGATGCCCGTTTTGAACTGGAAAAACAAGAGGGAATTGTCCGTGCCAGAGAAAAAATAACCAACCGGGTTGACCAGTTTGGAGTTTCTGAGCCTGTTGTTGTCCAAGGACCTCAAAATACTGTCGTTATCGAACTTCCGGGTGAAAAAGATAAAGAAAGCGCTAAAGAAGTGATTACAAAAGTCGGACGGCTTTCCTTTCATTTAGTCAATGAAGATTTTTTCAGAACTGTTCCTCTGGATAAAAAAGATAAATTTCAGCATATTGCAGATAAAGAATATGTTCTTGAGCTTCAAAGAACAAAAGGTCAGGCTGGATCTCTTCCGGCTGGAACAATGATTCTTCCGGTTGTGGAATCAAGAACAGAAAAAGGAATGACCTATTCAAAAACAGTAGGATATCTTCCCGTATTTGAAAAATCTGAACTGGATGGAGAAAAAATTATTGATGCGAAAGTGGAGTTTGACCAGCTTGGAAAAATGCATATCAGTTTCGAGTTAAACAGTGAAGGAAGCGATATCTTTTCAACGGTTACCGGAAACAATGTCGGGAAAAGGCTTTCAATTGTTCTGGATGGTAAAATTCAGAGCGCTCCCAATATTCAGGGAAAAATTCCGGGCGGAAAAGCTCAGATTACTGGAAGTTTTGCTTTAGATGAAGCGAAAACCATTGCTTCTGTCTTGAAATCAGGATCTCTTCCTATTCCTTTGAAGATTGAGGAAGAAAGAGTCATTGGACCTTCACTTGGTTATGACCAGATTAATAAAGGAAAGATGTCCACTCTCATCGCTTTTATCGTGGTTTCGATTTTTATGCTGATCTATTATAAAGTCAGCGGTTTAAATGCCAATTTTGCTCAGATTTTAAACCTGTTTTTTATTTTTGCGATTCTGGCGCAGTTTGGGTATGCCCTCACCCTACCTGGAATTGCGGGTATTGTCTTGACGATAGGGATGAGTGTTGATGCCAATATTTTGATTAATGAACGGATTAAAGAAGAGCTTCGGGCTGGAAGAAGTCTTCAGTCAGCCTTGATGCATGGTTATCAAAGGGCTTTTACAGCTATTTTTGACTCAAATATCACAACTATTATGATTGGTATTGTTTTAGCGGCAATTGGAACTGGACCGATCAAAGGTTTTGGTGTAACTTTAATTACCGGTTTAATAACCAATATGTTTACGGCAGTCTTTGTAACACACTTTGTCTATGATATTTTTGTTCATAAAGTGAATGTTAAAAAACTGTCTATCTAACGGGGGAATCAAATGGAAATCAAAAGAGAAATAGATTTTATTAAAAAATCAAAAATAACAATTGTTATTTCTTTAAGCTTTATTATTCTTGGAATTATCTCCTTTTTTGTCAAAGGAGGATTTAATCTGGGAATTGATTTTGCAGGAGGAACCAATTTAAGAGTTAAAATAGATTCTTCCGTTCAAGCGGATTCAGAGAAAATCAGGGGAGTTTTAGGAGAAGGTTTCACTATTACACGGCTGGGAACAGCTGAAGAGCAGGAATTCTTTATTTCTTTTCAGAAAGAGCAGAATAGTGAAGAAATTGTGAAAAATTTAAAAAAGAATTTTGGAGAAGAAAAAATGACGGTTCTTTCAGAAGATACTGTCGGACCAAAAATCGGAAAAGAATTTCAGAGAATGGGATTTTGGGCAGCCGTCCTTTCTCTTTTACTTCTTCTTTTATACATTGCTTTCCGATTCGAGTTTAAATTTGGAATTGCCGCGATTGTAGCGCTTTTTCATGATGTTTTGATTACGCTGGGTTTTGTTTCCCTTCTGGGATTTACCTTCGATATTCCGGTATTAGCGGCTGTTCTGACTCTTTTGGGGTATTCCATCAATGATACCATTATCATCTTTGACCGGATACGGGAAGAGAGTTCAAACCTGCATCTGGATAAAAGAGAGTATGTCATGGTTATTAATCAGGCGATTAATAAAACCTTAAGCAGAACTCTTTTAACCAGCTTTACAACGATTTCCGCTATTATCGTTCTGATATTTTTTGGTGGGGTAGATTTAAGAGCGATGGCGCTGGTGCTTTTGATTGGTTTTATTACAGGAACCTATTCTTCTGTGTTTGTTGCTTCCCCTTTATTGATTCTCTGGGAGAAACTGCTCGGGAAGAAAAAAGAGTTAAAAAAAGTATAACAAATGAATATACTGATATTAGCCGGCGGAAGTGGCACAAGGCTCTGGCCCTTATCAAGAGATAAGTATCCAAAACAGCTTCTCACCCTTCTCGGCGAAAAAACAATGATTCAGGAAACAGCCTCCAGAGTGGAGGGGTTTCCGGTTTTTGTGATCACTGGAGAAGACACTGCTTCAATCATCCATGATCAACTGTCAAAAGAAAATAAAAATTTTACAAAAAAAAATATTTTTGTTGAACCTTCTGCAAGAAATACAGCTCCGGCAATTGCCTATGCAGCGTCATTTTTTCAGGATGACGAGATTATCGCAGTTTTACCTTCCGATCATTCTATAGCAAAAGAAGAGATTTTTGTATCTCTTTTAAAAAAAGCGGAAGATCTGGCAAAAAAAGGGTTTATTGTTACTTTCGGAATTGTTCCGGAAAGACCTGAAACAGGATATGGGTATATTAAAACGAAAAAAGAAGAAAAAGACAGCGGTTTTTTGGTAGATTCTTTTAAAGAAAAACCGGATGTGGCGACTGCTTCAAGATATATTCAGGAAGGAAATTATTATTGGAACGCGGGGATGTTTGTCTTTCAAGCTGGAGTGATGCGGGAAGAACTTAAAAAATATTCTCCTGAAATTTATGCAGTAGCAGAAAAAATAGGCAATGCTCCAGCTTTAAAACAAGAATATGATCAATTCCCTTCGATTTCGATCGATTACGCTGTGATGGAAAAAACAGATAAACTGGTTTTAATTCCGGCTGACATAGGATGGAACGATATCGGAGGTTTTGAAGCGCTCTGGGAGAATTTAAAAAAAGATAAAGAAGGAAATGCTTTAAAAGGAAATATTGATTTTTATCCGATTGAAAGCAAGAACAACCTTTTTTATACAACAGGAGAGAAAAAAATTGTCGCAGCCATAGGTATTCAGGATCTGATCGTAGTGGACACGGAAGATGCGCTCTTAATTTCTGATAAAAAAGAATCTCAAAAAGTAAAAGATATTACACTCAGACTCAAAAAAGAAAACCGGGAAGAAGCTTTTCTTCATAAAAAAGTTTACCGCCCCTGGGGTTATTATAAAGTGATTCAAGAAGAACCGGATTTTAAACTCAAGGAAGTTTTTGTTTATCCTTTATCCCGTCTAAGCCTTCAATCTCATAACCGAAGGAGTGAAAGCTGGACAGTGGTGGAAGGCGAAGGAATTGTTGTTTTGGGAGAAAAAGAGATTTCTGTTCAAAAAGAATCGATGGTTTTTATACCGATGAAAGAAAAGCACCGACTCATCAATCTTTCAAAAAACATTCCTTTAAAAATCATAGAAGTCCAGATGGGAAATTATCTGGGAGAAGATGATATTGTCCGTTATGAAGATGATTATGGAAGGCATCAATGAAATCGCTGATTATTATCCCGACTTATAATGAGAGAGATAATATCAAGCCTTTTATCGAAGAAATAAATAAATTCGTTCAAACCGATATACTGGTGATTGACGACAATTCACCCGATCAGACAGCCTTACTGGTCAAAGAGCTTCAAAAAACCAATTCTTTTCTTTTTCTTTCTGGAAAGACCGGGTAAAATGGGGCTTGCTTCAGCTTACCTTACCGGATTTCAATATGCGATTGACAAAAATTACGATGTAGTTTTTGAAATGGATGCGGATTTTTCGCATAATCCAAAGTATCTGCCCGGTTTTCTGGAAAAAATAAAACATTCTGATCTGGTACTCGGTTCCCGGTATATCAAAGGCGGAGGAATCTCAAACTGGAGCCGGTTTAGAATGTTCATAAGCAGGATGGGCAATCTCTATGCGAGAATTATTTTAACTTGTCCTATCAAAGACCTGACCGGCGGATTCAAGTGTTTTAAAGTGGATACTTTGAAAAAAATCAATCTGGCATCATTTTCTTCCGGCGGGTATTCTTTTCAGGTGGAAATGAATTATCTTTTTTATAAAGCAGGCTTCAAAGTGGTAGAAACCCCAATTGTTTTTGAAGAAAGAAGGGAGGGTCAGTCCAAAATGTCTAAGAAAATATTTCTGGAAGGCATGCTCAAGGTGTGGAAAATGAGGTTTATGAGAATTAAACATTATTTAAAATCATGAAGTTTTTATCAAAAATAAAATTGATCTTCGGGCAAAAATATCTTGCAACTCCATGGATAGTTTTTGGTTTTCTTTTTCTTTTGACCCTGAGTTTTAAATTAATCTATTTATTTGATTTTGCAATTCGTTCTCCAGATGAATTTTTTTATATTCAAGGGGCGAAAAGTCTTTTAGATGGGAAGGTTTTATATAAAGATTTCGGAGAAATCAAGCCTCCCGGAATTTTTTTCTTATACTTTTTTTTTCAAAGATTTTTGGATATGAAAACATCATGATTATTGTAAAGGGAATCAATACCGTTTTCCAAACAGGCTCGGCATTTTTAATTTATTTGATCGGGAAAAAGCTTTTCAGTATAAAAACCAGTTTTATTTTGAGTGTAGTTTTTATCTTGGCAGTCACGGTAAATGTTAAATTTTGGCCTGGTCATATTATGCTTCTTTCTCTTTGTCCTTTTTTTATTTTTATTTATTATTTATTTGATTTCACTAAAAACAACTTAAAAATATCGCTATTTCTTTCTTCGTTTTTTTTATCGCTTTCCTTCTTATTAAGCACGAATTTTATTTTTTTTACTTTAATCTATCCGATCATGCTTTATTATATTTATCGAAATAGTTTAAAAACCCTCTATTTTTCTCTCATTTCATTATTTGGATTTTTAATACCCCTTGCTTTTTTTTTATTTTATCTCGCAATAAACAATGCTTTTAATGACTGGTATTGGTGGTCAGTAGAATGGGCTTCGATATACAGCAGTCATTATTCATTGTTAAGAAAAATATGGAGTTTTTTAGATAGTTTTAGGATTGTATGGCAGTGGACTCCCCTCTTAATTTTTTCATTTACAGGGTTCTTTTTATTGATGAAGGAAAAAACTTGGAGCCTAAATAAATTACTTATTATAGTTGTTTTTTTTATTTCTTTGATTTCAAGATTGATGTTTAAAGGGGCAGAAAGATACTCGCTTTACCTTCTTCCTGTTTTTATCCTTTTATTAGGAGTCTTTTTAGAAAAAAAAATTGTTCAATTGAAAAAAAACATTTCATCATTTTGATTGTTTTTACTGTTTTAACACTAGCTCATTCTTATTATAAAGCTATAAAAAGCTCATTTCAAGAAAGTATAGATGTAAGGAGACCTATTTATGAGTGGATCAAGGAAAATAGCAATAATAAAGATTTGATATTTGTTTGGCATGAAGGCTTTGAATTGTATTATATGACTCAAAGAAAGATGGCTACGAGTTTTTTTTCTACTTCCCAGCATCTTACAAAAAACGAAATTTGGGAAAAAAACCATTGTGAAAAAATTGAAATTCCTTGGGAAAAGTTTTTATATGAATTAGCTAAAGATAAGCCAAAAATTATCGTTGATTTGACACCGCCTTTTTATATGTTTCAAAAGACAAAATGTAAAAAATTGGAATTTTATCAATTAAAGTTTAATCATTTTATAAACAAAAACTATTTAAAAGAAAAATCTATTGAAACAATTGATTTTCAAGATAAATATAAAATAAGAGTGGATTTATGGAAACGAAAAAATTAGACAGATGGACTTCTTATCTTTTAAGAAATGATCTGAAAGTTTTCGCTTTTATTCTTTTCTCTACCTTTTTTTTAAAACTTGTTTATTTGTTGGGATCGCCTATCTGGAGAGTTGCTATATTCAGGGGGCAATGACACTCAATCAGGGGGGCGTACTTTATAAGGATTTTGGGGAAATCAAGCCTCCCGGAATCTTTTTTCTCTATTATGGCATTTTAAAATTGTTTGGGAAAGAATCGATTTATATAGGACTCAAATTTTTAGCTCTTTTTACTCAGGTTTTTTCGGCTTTCTTTTTCTTCAAATCAGGGGAGATTCTTTTTGACCGGAAAAAAGGTTTTTATTTATCGATGTTTTTCCTTATCACACTCTCTTTAAGCTACCGTTTTTGGCCGCCGAATGTGATGCTCCTTTATTTTTTCCCGATTTCTCTTTCACTTTATTTTCTTTCTCTCAGCTTGAAAAAAGACAGTTTATGGCGCTATTTTTTATCAGGCTTGATGATGGGGCTGTCTTTTCTGATAAGCACGAATCTTTTTGTTTTTTATCTCATGATTCCGCTGGTTTCATGGAAATTGAAAAAAAACTTCAAAGATTTCTTTTCAGCTTCCTTTTTTGGCGGGATTGGTTTTTTGATCCCTCTTTTTGGAACTTGCGTTTATTTCTGGCTAAACGATGCCTTGACAGACTGGTATTGGTGGAATGTCAAATGGGCAGAGATTTACGGGGGAGCTTATCCGATTTGGCTTCGTATCTGGAAGTTTTTTTATGGGTTTATCCTGACTTGGCCTCTTTTCCCCCTTTATGTTCATGGGATTGTTTCTTTAAAAAAAATAATTCAGGGAAAAGAGTATCAAAACAGCAACAAGGTTTTTCTGATATTGGTTTTTTTTATCCTTTCAGTTTGTTCACGGCTTCTTTTGAGTAAAGGAGAACCCAGGTATTATCTTTATCTTGTCCCGGGTTTTATTTTTATCGCTTTTCACTTAAATACAGTGATAAAAATCCGTTTTGTTTATCTTGTTTCTTTTTTAATTATGGGAGCTGGATTTTTATACAGTTTTTATTTTGCCTCTCAGGATGTCAAAGCGGTTTTTTCCAAGGAAAAAAAGGAAGCAGTTGAATGGATTAAACTCAATTCAAAAGCGGAGGATAAAATATTTGTCTGGGGCGAAGGATTGGATTATTATTATTCAACTGGAAGAAAGATGGCTACCAGCTTTTTTTCTCCTAATCAGCATTTGGACTATCCTTATCTCTGGGAGCAAAACGGATATCAGGATATTGATTATCCTTGGAAGCAGTTTTTAGAGGAAATTGAGAAAGACAAGCCTGTTTATATCATCGATTATTCAGGAATTCAGGGAGATTTTAACCAGGAAAGACAGAAATCCAGAAAACAGCCTTTGAAATATTACATGAACCGTTTTAAAAATTTTGTTTACAAACATTATGAAAAAACAAAAAATATTGGAACAATCCCTTTTTATTTAGATATAAAAGCATTGAAAAAAATGCTAAGAAACAGACTTTTGATTGAGGATGAATTATTTTTAGAATCCGTCTATCAAAATAAAAAAATAAAACCGGATATCACAGAAAAAGAAAAAGAAAGAATAAAGGAGATTTTTGAAAATCTTGGTTATATAAAAATCTGGAAGAAAAAAAATAGCTGATTTTATGATTATCGTTAAAAATTTCTATGAAAAATGTTAAATTTTAAACTCAAAAAAAATCAGGAAAAAAAAATGAAAAATATTCTCACTTCGCTTTTTGGACAATCTCCTTTTAAACCGCTTCAAGCGCATGCTGAGCAGATTTTTAAATGCGTAAAAAATCTTGAAAATTTCTTAAAAATTTTAAGAACGGATTTCAATGAAGCAAAAAAAGTGGCGGAAGAAGTCAGCCTTCATGAACATGAAGCGGATAAAATTAAAGATAAAATCAGGGATAATCTGGGGAAGCCCATTTTTATGCCGGTAGGAAGAGACGATCTTCTGGAGATCTTAAGTATTCAGGATGCGATTGCTGATTCAGCAGAAGATGTCGCTGTTCTTGCGGTTATTAAAGAAAATTTCAGTATTCCGGAAGAAATTTTTGTTTTGATGGAAATTATTCTTCAGAAGAGTACGGATACTTTTTTGAAATACAAAGAAATTATTGACCAGATGGATGAACTTCTGGAAGCAACTTTCAGCGGTCCTCAGGCTGATAAAATCAGGAAAAATATTGAAACAGTCGCGTTATATGAGCATGAAACGGATAAGGCTCAAAAAATGTTTTTAAAAAAACTGTTTGAATATGATGATCGGTTGACTCATTCAGATTTTTTTCTTATTTCAAATATTACAAAAAGAATTGGAGACATAGCCAATATCAGCGAAAAAGCGGCCAATAAAATCCGCTTAATTCTATTAAAATAAGAGGGTCGATATGGATACCACTACAGTATTGCTGACGCTGACAATTATTGCCGGGCTCTACATGGCATGGAATATTGGAGCAAATGATGTTTCCAACGCAATGGGGACATCGGTTGGATCCAAAGCTATTTCTTTTAAAAAAGCAATTATGATAGCGGCTGTTTTTGAGTTTTTAGGCGCTGTTTTAGTTGGAAATCATGTGACCGATACAATCCGTTCAAAAATTGTAGATTTCACGGGTATTGAAAATCAGACCTTGATTATGGGAATGCTTGCGGCTTTAGCAGGTTCAGCCGTATGGATCAATATCGCGACTTTTTTAGGTCTTCCAGTATCTACCACTCACGCTATTATAGGAGGGGTTTTAGGTTTTGGGATTGTCTGGAACGGTATTGGAGCTGTAAAATGGGGAACGGTGGGGTATATCGCATTAAGCTGGCTGATATCGCCTATTTTGGGAGGTATTTGCGGTTACCTTATTTTTATCTGGATCAGAAACAAGATTTTAGATTCTGAAAATCCTTTAAGAAATTTTATCCGTTTTCTTCCCTTCGTACTTTTTTTTAGTTCTCTGATTCTTCTTCTTTCAATGTTTTTTAAAGGATTAAAATCCTTGAAATTAGACTTGTCTTTTCCTCAGGCGCTTGGTTTGTTTAGTTTGATTAGTTTAGTAGTAGCTTTAGTATTCTCAAAAATTCTCACTTCTTTTATCATGAAAAAGATAAGAAATAAACAATTGACTGAAGAAAATAATGATCAGTATGGCAAACAGTATCATGTGATTGAAGGTACCTTTAAATATCTACAGATTATTACCGCCTGTTTTATGGCTTTTGCGCATGGATCAAACGATATTGCGAATGCAACCGGGCCGATTGCTGCTATTGTTTCTTCTCTGGGTTCGAATCTTATGAAAGATAACCAGATTCCTGTCTGGATTTTGGGGGTGGGAGCCGGAGGAATTATTCTGGGGCTTTTTACTTACGGGTATAAAGTCATGCGGACTATGGGAGAAAAAATAACAGAAATCAGTCCAACGAGAGGTTTTTCAGCTGAATTCGGAGCTGCTTTTACTGTGCTTTTAGGCTCGAAACTGGGTCTTCCTGTTTCAACTACGCATACCATAGTAGGAGCGATTATCGGGATCGGTTTTGCGCGGGGAATTGCGGCGATTAATAAAAGTGTTTTAAAAAACATTTTCCTTTCCTGGTTTGTGACCCTTCCAGCGGCAGCCGTTTTTACTGTGGTTTCTTATTTAGCTTTGAAATGGTTTTTGTAGTTTAAATATTTTATATTGAATAAAGCATTGCAGAAAAAAATATTTAATTTTTAGGATAAATACAATTAAATTTATAAACAGACTCAACTGAATTTAATTTGTAAATTTTTTAAATGCAAAAATTGTCATTGTCCGGTGCTTGTATTGAGCAGAACCGAAATATGACCGGACAATCTATTATATGAATTATTTTATTGTATGGATTCCCCGGTCAAGCCGGAGAATAAGTTGAGTAGCGGAGTCTCTTTGCGGTTTAAAATTATTTCAGGATAAAATATTTAAAAAAGGAATCGAATTTGTTGAAAATTATAAGAGAAGCTTTTGGATTTATCAAAGAAATCTATCAAAAAAAATATTTGATTTCAGAACTGGCGAAACGGGATTTTAAAAACCGTTTTACCGGATCATTCCTTGGAATTTTCTGGGCATTTATCAACCCTATTGTCATGCTTTTTATTTTATGGTTTGTCTTCACTCAGGGCTTTAAAGCCGGTAATATTACAGATCACGCCGTGCCATTTTTCGTTTGGCTCATGCCTGCGATGATTATCTGGAATTTTTTTTCAGAAACCTTCAACTCTTCGACCAATGTCATTTTAGAATATTCTTTTTTAGTCAAAAAAGTCAATTTCAGGTTGGGAATCCTCCCTCTTGTTAAAATAATGTCTGCTTTAATTATTCACGGAATCTTTTTGCTCATTCTTTTTTTTGTATTGATTCTTTATGGGTATTATCCAGATTTTTACTGGTTTCAGTTTCTCTATTATCTTTTTTGTTCTGTCATGCTGGTGTTAGGCTTGGGATGGTTGACATCTGCTTTGACCGTATTCATCAAAGATGTGGGGCAGATTGTCGGCATTCTTCTTCAATTTGGTTTCTGGCTCACACCTATTTTTTGGGAGATGAATCTAGTTCCTGAAAAATACCGATTTTTTTTCAAGTTTAACCCTGTCTGGTATTTGACCGAAGGGTATCGAAAGACCTTTCTCTATAAAGTGCCTCTCTGGGAAGAAAGCCTTTTAGCAACCGTCTATTTTTGGGGCGTAACCTTTGTTTTCCTTTTTGTCGGAATGGTAGTCTTTAAAAAACTCCGAAACCATTTTGCAGATGTGATTTAAGGAGGGGGGGGGGCATGTCTCTTGCGTTAAAATTAGAAGAAAAATACTCGTATGGGGATTATTCTGCCTGGCCGGAAGAGGAGCGATGGGAATTGATAGAAGGAGTTCCTTTTGCGATGAGCCCGGCGCCTACGCGAGAACATCAAAAATTATTTCGTAAAATATTTGTTCCTATCGCAAATTATTTAGAAAATAAATCTTGTGAGGTTTACGGAGCTCCCTTTGATGTGCGCCTGCCTGAAAAAAACGAAAGAGATGAAGAGGTTGTTACTGTTGTACAGCCCGATATTCTTGTGGTTTGTGATGAAAAAAAACTGGATAAAAAAGGATGCAGGGGTGCACCTGATTTAATCATTGAAATCATTTCTCCCGGGACGGCTTACAAAGACGCTCAAATCAAATTAAATCTCTATGAAAAACACGGCGTAAAAGAATACTGGATGGTCTATCCGGAAGAAAAAATAGTCATGGTTTTTTGTTTGAATTCTGAAAACAAGTATGGCAAACCCGAAACCTACTCGATTGAAAATACTCTAAAAACCAATATTTTACCTGGCTTTGAGTTGAATTTGGCAACTGTTTTTGAATAAAAAAGATTTTTTTCAGGATTGCTTTTCTATTTCCTCAGTTATTTTTTGAATTTCTTGAATAGAAAGTCCAGTGCCTTTAGCAATTTGTTCGATTGACAACCCCATTTTATAAAAATTTTTCGCCGTTTCTATTTTAGCTTCAAATTTCCCCCTTATTTCGCCTTTTTTTTCCCCTCTTTTTTCTCCTCTTTTTTCTCCTCTTTCTTCCGCTTTCTTTTCCGCATATTTAATTTGACTCATTTTATCCAGCTGATACATGTGTCTGGAAAGAGCAATGTCTCTCAAGTGATCGTCTTCGTTGAATTCTCTCAAAGCTTTGAGTGCTTTTTGAATAAATTTTTTGCTGTCATCAATTACAAGTTTCATTTTATCCTCCTCGGTGGCATATTTGAAATAATAAATCCAGTCATAAAGTTCCGGATTCATTGTTTTAATCTGTTCTTTAAATTTTTTTATTTCAATAAAATGCAACGAAATATGATCTGTCAAAACTAATTCAGGGTTGTTTTTTTCAGTCAGGAGAAAACAGGAGTGTATTTGATTTTTATCGGATAAAAGATTGAAATCTAAAAGATTAATGCATACAGTGGGTTTCAAGTCTGAATAAAGCATCTTTTCTTTGAGTTGGGAGCTGTAAAATTTAGCCCAGTAGTAGAGAGAACGGACTGCAAAAGACGGGTCATAAGTCGCTTGAATTTCAATATTAAACTGGTGAGAATTTTCATCCACTGCCTTGATATCAAGAATAGATTCTTTTTCAGTTTGAAAAGATTTAAGATTGAAGGGGTTTTTAAGTGTCAATTCTTTGACAATAGGGAGGTTTTTATCTTTTAAAACAGCATTGACAAAAGACATGAGCAGGTCTTTGTTTTTTTCGGATCCCAAAAGTTATAAAACAAAAATATCAGAAGTAGGTTTTATGACTGTATTCATAAAATAAAATATACTTAAGAAACTCTGGTGATTCAAACTGATTTAAAAAAACTATTTAAAATAATCATTTTATCTTCTTTGATAGTCATAGCAAAGATTGTTATATCTGTCAAAACCCATCGGGATGAGTTTGCCGCGCCACGATTTTTCAAATTTTTTATAAAAAAATCTCTCTATGTTATATTTTATACAACAGTATTTTAAATACAAAATGTCTAGCAGTTTTTGAAGCCAAAAAAACTAAAACGGTGGACGACATAGGCTATAAGACCTAAAAAGGAAAGGGAATGATTCAATCGGTTAAAATTATTAATTTTACAGGGTTTAAAGAATCAGAAATCCATTTTTCAAAAGGATTGAATTTGTTAATTGGAGAAAATGGAGCGGGAAAATCCAATTTGTTGAGGCTGTTATATTCAGTAACCTCTGTTTCTGCTGATGAAGGGAAAAAGAAACCGAATACAATTCCTACCAAAAATAGTTTTCAGCCATTGATTGCACAAAAGTTGCTTTCTGTTTTCCGCCCCGAATCTTTGGGGAGATTGGTGAAGCGAAAACAAGGGAGGGAAAAATGTGAAATTGATTTTAAATATTTGCATTCTTCCTGTGATATTAAGTTTTCATTTTCCTCCAATAGTAGAAATGAAGTAGAAATAGAAAAACTACCGACAGAAACAATTCAAAAACAACCTGTCTTTTTTCCTACACGGGAACTTTTATCTATTTATCCCGGATTTGTCTCTCTTTATGAGCTCTATCATCTGGAATTTGAAGAAACTTGGAGGGACACTTGTCTTCTTTTGGGAGCGCCTCTCACAAAAGGGCCCAGAGAGAAAAAAATTCAAACTTTTTTACAGCCTTTGGAAGAAGCAATGGGGGGAAATTTAGTTTTGGAACCCAACGGACGGTTTTATCTATCTCTCCCGGGAAAAGGAAAACTTGAAATTCCTCTGACTGCTGAAGGAATTCGGAAAATAGCAATGCTTTCAAGACTGATTGCATCCGGCTCTCTTTTAGAACAGGGCTGTCTTTTTTGGGATGAACCTGAAAGTAATCTCAATCCTAAATATATCAAGCTGGTAGCAAAAATAATATTTGATCTGGCGTCTCATGGGCTTCAAGTTTTTGCGGCTACTCATAGTCTTTTTTTTCTCAAAGAAATTGAAATTTTATCGCGGATGTCTAAAATACAATCTTCCCGTTATATCGGGCTTTCGGAAAAAAATGAAGAATTTTTAATAGAACAAGGGAATGATATCGCTGATTTGTCTCTTATAACCGTTTTAGAAGAAGATTTGATGCAGTCTGACAGATTTATGGAGATGAGATGAATTTTGACTGTGATAATGTTTGTTTCAGTTTTCCTGAATCATGGATTGTTTCTAAATATGATGAATGGGCATTTTATAAAAAGCAATTTCAGAAAATATTAAATGGACAAAAAGCAGTTGATTTATTGACTTTAAACCAAAAGACGCTTTGGTTGATTGAATTGAAAGACTATAGACATTTTCCAAGAACAAAACTGATGGATTTAGACAAAGAGATAGCTTTGAAAATCAGAGATACTCTTTCAGGTCTCTTAAGCGCTTCATTTAATGCAAATCTTTTAGAGGAAAAAAATATGGCTTGCCAATTTAAAAATGCTGAAAAAATAAGAATTGGGCTGCAGATAGAACAGCCGAAGACAAACTCTAAACTTTTCCCAAGATTCTTTGATATTGCCAATCTAAAACTTAAATTAAAATCTCTCTTAAAAGCAATTGATCCTCATATTCTTGTGGTAGATAGTCAGAAAAATCAAGATAAAGCAGGTTGGAAAATATTATGAACCTGTCCTTTTTCATAGCCATAGCATAGATTTTTATATCTGTCAAAACCCATCGGGATGAGCCAGCTAATCCCCCGTGGTGAGCCTGTCGAACCCCCTTATCCTTAAATCTTTAACGACAAGGGGCATCCGTGAAATCAAGTCGGGCGGAGAAACTCTGCATCGTGAAGGTTAAAGAAGTTGTATTTTCATTCTATTCATATTAAATTTTAAAAATGAAGAAAAAAGAAGCTCATCTATCTCCTCATGACCAGTTTTTTAAAGAAAACTTTTCGCAAAAAGAGGAAGCCGTTTCTTTTTTAAAAGAAGTTTTGCCTTTGAAAATCAAATCAAATATTGATTTTGATTCTTTCCAAATTGCTAACCCATCTTTCACAGACAAAGAACTCAAAGAATACTTTTCAGATATTGTTTATCTGTGTAAATACAAAGGTACAAAAGAAATCAAAATTTCGATTCTCTTTGAACACAAAAGCTATTTTGCAAAACACCCGCATATCCAGCTTCTCAAATACATGATCAAACTCTGGGAATACGACATCAAACAAAACCGCCGCATCCAGCCGGTTATCCCCGTTATTGTCTATCACGGCAGGCAAAAATGGGAAAAGAAACCCTTATCCGGTTTTTTCGATGACCCTGATACACATTTTAAAGACTTTATCCCGGACTTTGATTATATTCTAACCGATTTATCCCGATACACGGATGAAGAGATCAAAGAACAGGTCTTTGACAACCTGTTTCTCAAAACGGCGCTCTTGTTGATGAAAAATATCTTTGATAATGAAAAACTGTTTTCAAATCTGAAAGATTACTTTAATCTCACAAAAATCTACTATGAAGAGGAAAAAGGATTAAAGTTTTTAGAAGCTGTGATCCGCTATCTTTTTTATACAAAAGATGAAGCCAAGCAGGAAACCTTAGTAAAAATCATAGAACAAATACCATTCCGAGGGGAGGAAATCGCCATGACGATTGCTGAAAAATATATCCATATAGGAGAAGAAAAAGGAAAGATCGAAGGGAAGATCGAAGGGAAGATTGAAGGGAAGATTGAAACGGCGAAAAATTTTTATCGTCTTGGGCTTTCTATCGAGCAGATAGCTGAGGGAACCGGGCTTTCACTCGATGAGATTAAAAAACTGGTTTCTGGTCTGGAGAAGAAATCAAATTAAAAAGGAATGAGGACGGGAATACCAGTTTCATCCACCAAAAAAATTTAACCCTCCCAATTCTTCTAAATCAGCCAGCCAATCCGTCGCGGTGAGCCTGTCGAACCGCAAATCCAAGCTCCCAAACCCTTTCTTTCTTCTCCCCTTCTCTTTCTAAGCTGAGGAATTCCCAGTTTTTGATTAAAAATAAATAACAAAGCGTTATTTTATCAGCTAAATTTTAATCATCAAAAATTAAGGAATTTACCGCAATGCAATTTTAT
>Ga0209518_1000269_pt1 | contig 69382 bp, 90 predicted proteins | sample RifGroB1_FD_183993 | JGI IMG/M metagenome (GOLD analysis project Ga0209518, IMG submission 183993) | Groundwater microbial communities from Rifle, Colorado, USA - Groundwater B1 (SPAdes) (version 2) | ecosystem: Environmental > Aquatic > Deep subsurface > Groundwater | place: Rifle, Colorado... | reverse complement strand
CCTCTTTAATCGAGGCGGGTTTAATCGAGGCGGGGTTGGCGATCGGCGCCGATGTGGCTCAAAGCCGGCGGGGGGACGCCTTGGAGTACACGGCCGGGGCAGGAGCGGCGGCAGTGGTCTTGGGCAGTAAAAAATATCCCTGGCAGGCAAAATTTGAGGCGGCGAGCAGCTTTAACTCGGACACGCCGGACTTTTGGAGGAGGGCAGGGCAGAAGTTTCCGGCCCACGCGGGCAGATTCACCGGCGAGCCGGCTTACTTTGCTCATGTAGAAGAGGGTACCAGGCAGTTTTTGAAAAAATTCAGGCAGAAGATAGGCTGGTTTAACCATGTGGTGCTGCATATGCCCAACGGCAAGTTTCCCAAAAAAGCCGCTGCCAGGTTAGGGGTAACGGCTGGGCAGCTTAAAACAGGTTTTATCGTCGAAAAGATCGGCAATCCTTACTGCGCTTCGGCGATGACTGGGTTGGTGAAAGTTTTGGAAGAGGGGAGAAAAAACCAGAAGATTCTGATGACCAGCTATGGCTCGGGGGCGGGCTCAGACAGCATCAGTTTGACGATTTTGCAGAAAAACTCGATTGGTAAAGATACTGATGTTTCAGAGCAAATAAAGAAGTTTGAGTATATTAGCTATTCAAAGCTATGTTAATTACCGGAGCCTATCAAACCAAGTTCGGCGAGCTGTGGGATAAGAGTTTGTCCGACCTGATTTTTGAAGCCGGAAGTAACGCGATGAAGGACGCGGGGGTTAAGCCGGCGGAAGTTGATTTGGTGCTGGTAGGAAACATGCTTTCCGGCCAGCTTGAAGGGCAGGAACATTTGGGGGCGGTGGCGGCGGAAGCGCTCGGAATAAATCAGGCGGCGGCGATGCGGGTGGAGGCGGCTTGTGCTTCGGGAGGGGTGGCGGTCAACCAGGCAGTCAACGCCATCAAGGCAGGGGCGGCCAAAACGGCGCTGGTGATCGGGGCGGAAAAAATGACGGATAAATCAAGCGGCGAGGTGGCTTTGAGTTTGATGGGGGCGGCAAGCGAGGCGGAGCGGCAGGCGGGGTTGACTTTTGTGGGGCTTTACGGCCTGATGGCCCGGGTTTATTTTGACCGCTTTGGTTTGAAAAAGGACGATTTGGCGCACGTGGCGGTGAAAAATCATAGGCATGCCAGTTTGAACCCCAAGGCGCAGTACCCGTACGCGGTGGATTTGGAGACGGTGTTGAAGTCGAGCTGTGTGGCCTCGCCTTTACACCTTTTTGATTGTGCCCCGATTACCGACGGGGCGGCGGCTATAGTGATACAAAGCGTCAAGTCCGAGGGGCGAGGTGCGAAGAGGGGCGTCGCCATCGCTGCCAGCCAGGTGGCGACAGACAGCGTCAGCCTGACCAAGAGGCAGTCTTTAGTGGAAATTGGCGCCACCAAGACAGCGGTAAAGAAAGCTTATCTTGAGGCCGGAGTCGAGGCAAGCGAGGTTGATGTGGCTGAAGTCCATGATTGTTTTTCGATTGCCGAGATTATGGCGGTGGAGGATTTGGGGTTTTGCAAAAAAGGCGAGGGGGCCAAAGCGATAAAACGGGGTGAGTTTGACTTTGGCGGCAGGCTGCCGGTGAATTTATCGGGCGGGCTTAAGGCTTGCGGACACCCGGTGGGGGCAACCGGGGTCAAGCAGGTGGTGGAGTTGGCGTTGCAGCTTCGGGGTGAGGCGGGAGAACGTCAAGTAAAAGGAGCCAAAGTGGGTTTGGCTCACAATGTCGGAGGCAGCGGGGGGACGGCGGTCGTCCACCTGTTAAAGAAGATATGAAAGCAGTCAGCGTTTGGCGCAGGCAAAAAACTAACTACCAAAATTTGGGGATAGTCGGCAAGGTAGTTTCTAAAACCAGGATTATCGAAGCGCCCCAAGGATTTGTCGGGCCTTACTGGGTGGTGATGGTGGCCGCCCCACTTCGCTCGGAGAGCTTCGAGGGGCAAGAGAGGGTGGTGGGGCAGTGGGCGGATGTGGTGGAGCCAAAGATTGGGATGAAAGTAGTCGGGGTGTTGCGCCGGATTGGCGAGGCGGGGAGTTCAGGAGTGATTGAGTACGGAGTCAAATGGAAACAGCTATGAAGTCTTGGCTCGACAGAGGGCACTGCGACGTGCTCACTCCTCTTCGTTCTATTTTAAATCTTAAAGGTACTCGAGATCTTGCGCGCGACGTTGCCCGTCTGTCTGCGCCAACTATATGACCAAAATTATAGTATCAGCGCCAGGGAAGGTGATTCTTGCCGGCGAGCACGCGGTCGTTTACGGTTACCCGGCGCTGGTGGCGGCCATAGACAAGAGGTTAACCTTGGCGGCTCGATTCGGGCCGACAAAAAAGCGTTACTCCGGTTTGGTTAAGTACGCCTTGAGCCAAATTTTGTCTCCAGGGGAAAAGGCGGATATAAAGATAGACTCCCAAATACCCGTTGGCAGCGGCCTGGGCAGCTCGGCGGCATTGGCGACGGGCTTGGTTTGGGCACTATTGCCGGATCAGTCGGAAGCAATAAAAAACAGCGTGGTGAGAAAAATAGAAGACAAGCAACACGGCCAGTCGAGCGGAGTAGACCAGACGGTGGTAAGGGAGGGTGGGGCAATAAAGTATGTTAAGGGGGAGGGGTTTGAGAAGGTGGAGCTTAATTTAGCAAAAGCGGTTTTGGTAGACAGCGGCCGGCCGGTGGAAACAACCGGAGAGATGGTGGCTGCGGTAAGGCGCAAGCTCGAAACTCGAAACTCGAAACTCGAAACTATTTTTAAACGCATTGGCGAAATTGCCGAGGATTGGCGGCCGGAGTTAATCCGGGAAAATCAGAGATTGTTGGAAGCGATCGGCGTGGTGGGGGAGAAAGCCAAAAAAGTGGCGCGAGAGATTGAGGCGATTGGCGGGGCGGCCAAGGTGTGCGGGGGAGGGGGAGTGAAAAGGGGCTCGGGAATGATGCTTGCCTATCATGAAGATCCGAATAAGCTGGCGGAGTTTTTAAAGGAGAAGAAATGGTCGTTTATGGAAGTTGGCTTGGGGGCAGAAGGGGTAAGACATGAAAGTGTTTAAAGCCACGGCTGTGGCGCCGGGGAAACTGTTACTTTTAGGCGACCACGCGGTGGTGTATAACCGGCCGTGTTTGACGGCGGCGGTTAACCGGTGGGTGAAGGTGGGGGTGGTGGGAAGAAAGGGTAAAGAGTCGGTTTTTGTGGCCGGAGTGAGGCGGTTGTTTGAACGCCTTTACGGTTCGGTAGCAGAGGGTTTTGCGGTCGAAGGGTTTGACAGCTATTTGGGTTTAGGGTCGTCAGCGGCCACCACGGTGGCGGTAGCCAAAGCCATGTTTAAACTAAAAAAAATCAAAGTGAGCCAAAGAGAGCTATTTGATTTTTGTTATCAGGTGGTGAGGCAAGTTCAAGAGCTGGGAAGTGGTTTTGACGTGGCTGCCAGCATCTATGGTGGAGTGATTTACTTTGTTACCGGAGGTAAAAAAATTAATCGTTTAAAAGTTGACAGTTTACCCTTAGTGGTGGGTTACAGCGGGGTTAAGGCCGAAACGGCGACCATGGTTAAAAAGGCCGCCGCCAAAGTGACGGAGCGGTTTTTACATAGTTCAGAGCAGATTGTTAAGCAAGGGAAGCGGGAGATGGAAGATAAAAATTGGCCCAAGTTGGGAAAACTAATGAACCAAAACCAAAAACTTTTAAGACAGCTGGGAGTGAGCACGGTCAAGTTGGATAAAATGATCGAAGCGAGTTTAAGGGCGGGCGCGTATGGAGCCAAGCTATCAGGAGCCGGCGGGGGCGACTGTATGATTGCTCTTCACCCTGACGGGATTCAGGGTAAACGCTTAGTGGAAAAGGCAATAGAGCGAGTCGGCGGTCAAGTTTTAAAGGTAAAATTAGCTTTATGAAAGCGACTGCTTTTGCACCGGTCAATGTTGCCGCGATCAAATATTGGGGTAAAGCCGATGCTGACTTAAGATTGCCGGCCAATAGTTCACTATCGGTAAATTTAACTAATTTGGGTACAACGACTACGGTCGAGTGGGATAAAAACTTAACTGCAGACATTGCTGATAATAGAATGGTTGAACATTTAGACAGAGTAAGAGAAATTGCCAAGTTTAATTTAAAAGCCCGGGTCGAAACCAAAAACAATTTTCCGGCCTCGGTAGGATTGTCCTCTTCGGCTTCGGGAATGGCCGCTCTGACTCTGGCGGCGACTGCTGCCGCCAACTTAAAACTTAAAACTAAAGACTTAAGTCGTTTGGCTAGACTAGCTTCTGGTTCGGCCTGCCGGAGTATTCCTGATGGTTGGGCAGAGTGGGCTACAGGCAACGATCAAGCCTCGTACGCCAAAAGCATTTTTCCGGCTGATTTTTGGGATTTGAGAGTATTGGTGGTGATTTTAAGTCAAGAAAAAAAGAAGGTCAGCTCCACCGCAGGTCAGAAAATGGCCTTTACCAGTCCGTTTTATAAGGCGAGGGTTGCCGCTATTCCAGCAAAAATTACCAAGATCAAGCAAGCAATAGCCAAAAAGAATTTTTCCTTGCTGGGTCAAATTATGGAAGAGGACTGTTTAAATATGCACGCGGTGATGTTGACGCAACGGCCGCCCTTAGTCTACTGGTTGCCGGAAACGGTGAGGGTAATGCAGGCAGTAAGGCAATGGCGGCGGCAGGGTTTAGAAAGTTACTTTACGGTTAACACCGGCCAGAATGTGTTTGTTTTTTGCCGCCCGCGCGATGAAGTCAGGTTGACGGCGAGACTAAGAAGGCTTGAAGGAGTGAAAGAGGTGCGACGTGATCAGATCGGCTCCGGGGCGAAGTTGCTTTAGTTTAGCTTTAAAGCGGATAGGGTTTTCCTGACACCGTCGGCAGCCCAGGTACTTGTGATTCACCTTCGGGGGTAGGTGAGGGCTTAGGACTAGAGCTGCCCCCAGAACCGCTGAGACAACGTCCGTCGACGATAATCTGACCCTTGGGACAGCAAAAGGCAAGAACTCCTCCACTAGTTGAGCAGCGAGAGGCTCCTTGAGGTTTCTTAGAAGGATCAAAGGAGCAATACAAGCCGTTACCACAAAGACTTTCGCAAGTTCCTTCACCTGGGCCTGCGCCTGGCGTTTGGGCACAGATTTGGGACGAGGGACACTCAATTTGGTCGTTACAGTATCCTCCCGGAGTCGCAACGCGACACTTGTCTGAATTATTGACGCAGGAGTAAATATCTTTATCCCCTTCCTGTTTAACCTGACACTCTTGTCCCGGATTACAACCGGCAGCACTGCCGCACATCCCCTCAGAACCTACAAAGCACTCTCCAGTGGTTTCTCGAGGACAAAACGCGTCACGTATACAGTAATAAATCTGATTAGGAAAGATGATGCTTTTATAACCTTTACATCGATAGCCTGGAAAACAACCGCCAACCGTACCGCATTGACCAATCGTTCCTGTAGTGCCGCATTTAAGATCACTTTTTGCCTCGCTGCCAACCCTTTGAGAATTTTGTGCCTGAATTACCGCTAACCCGAGAACCGCGACCAAAAACCCTAAGCCTAAAAGCGGTTTAAGCTTTTTATTCTTCTTAAAAAATTTCTTTAAGAATTTCACTGGTTTCATGGTAGGCTTTATGAAGTTGTTTTGTCAAGAGTTATTTACCCAAATTCTGCTGCTGTTTGGCGTACCAGTCGAGCACTTTATCAAGCTGCCCGGCGTCAAAGTCGGGGAATAAGGTGGCGGTAAAGTAGAGCTGGGCGTAGGCGGCTTGGTAAAGCATGAAGCCGGAAAAGCGCGAGTGGCCGCCGGGGCGGATGAGTAAGTCCGGGTCGGGGAGGTCATGGGTGTCGAGATGTTTTTGAACATCTTGCTCGGTAATTACACTCCCGGAGTGGTGTTGCGCCTGCGGCACACTCCGGGAGTGTGTCCGGAATAACTTGTTAATCGCCCGGACGATTTCATCTCTGCCGCCATAGTTGATGGCAACGGTGACGGTAATTTTCTGATTATCTTTTGATTTTTGACGCCAATCTTCCAAAGATTTTTTGATGTCAGGTGGGAGCTTGGTAAGATCGCCGATTAAATTGAGCTTGGCACCCTTTTTTTGGTACTTGTCGACGTTTTCGTTAAAAAAACTTCGCAGTAATTTGAAGTATCTATCGACCCAAGTTTTACCGCGGCGCCAGTTTTCGGTAGAAAAGACCCAGAAAGTAAGATAGGGAATTTTTAAATCAATGCAGCGGTCGACCAAAGACTCCATGGTGACGCGGACAGCGTGTTCGTGGCCGGAAAACTCGGGCAAGTTTTTTAGTTTGGCCCAACGGCGGTTGCCGTCGGCGATGATGGCGATGTGCCGGGGAAGAGTCATAGCTAAAAGATGTTGATGGCCAGGGTGGCCTCAAGCAGCTGGATGATCCAGTAAGAAGCAAAGATGACCAAGAAGCCAACTAAGGCATTGACCAGCATACCCTGGCCTTTTTTGATTTTTTCCGGATTGCCGGCAGAGGTAAAAATGGTAAAGCCGCCGGCGACGATCATCCCCAGAAGAATAATGCCGGCGATGACAAAAACAAAAGGAATAACCAGGTTAATGATTTCTGCTGGGGTGGGTTTGTTGCCAAAATTCCAGCCGGAGCCGAAGATGCTCGAGTCGCCTTCGTCTATTTGGCCGATTCCTCCGGGGAATTGTAGAGCTAGTTTGGTCATTTGATAAACTCTGGTATTTGGAGGACGTCGACACCGATAAAGCGGAGAAGAAAAATTGAAAAAACAATGATCAGTAAACCGGAAAGGGCCGAGCCGATGATTTGTTTGCCGTCGTTGATTTTTTCCGGGTTGCCGGCGGCCAGGATGATGGTAATGCCGCCCCAGAGAGATAGGATGAAGGCAATGCCGCCGCCGGCCAAGATACCCCAGTATAAGAACCACTTGACCAAAGCGGCCGGGTCGTCTGTCGGGATACAACCTAGAGCGGTGGAAACGCCGTCACCTCCACCGGCCGCAGGACAAGGAGGAGGGGCGGTGCTGGTGCCGGGGGTAGTGCCTCCGCCGCCGGGAGAGGGGCTCGAGGCAGAACGACAGCCCCAATCACTGGGGTTGGTAATATCTCCCCCGATAAACTGGCAGGAGAAGCCCGAAGAGCAGCCACCAGGGCAAGCGCCGCTAGGAGCGGGGGCGGTACACCACGAACATGTATCGCAAAGACCAATGGTACAATCACCAGACATACAGGTTGGAGAACAGGCTGCAAAAGCCTGCTTGGCAAAAAATAACGGGACAATTAACACCAAGCTACCTAAAAGCAGAGTTAGCAACTTTCTCATTACCTCAAGTTTAGCATAAGAAAGACGATTGTTGATACAATAGAGAGGTGATGGGTAAATCGATAGTTAAAACCATAGTTAAAACGATAGCTTTGGTGGCAGTGTTGGCAGTAGTGGTAGTGGGGGTAAGGGCGATTGACCCGATTGACGATTTACAGCAGCAGATTAATCAGTTGTCAAGGGCGCGGGAGCAAAGCATTGCCGCTACCAAACCCTTGGAGGGCGAGCTGGCCCGGTTGACAGAGCAGCTAAACAGTATCAGGGCCGGGATCGAGCAGGCCAAGGGGCAGTTACGGGGCCTTGAGGCCAGCATTGCCGCGCGGGAAGCAGATTTTGCGGTCCAGTACGCCTTACTCTCCGAGCGGGTGGTGTCTTTTTACAAGGCCAGCCGGGCGCCGTCGGGACTGGTGCTTTTGTTGACCGGCGGGACGTCGTCAAACTTGATTTCGGACCTATTTTACCGGCAAACGGTGACTGACCAGGACAAACAGATTATCGCCCAGATTACGGCGGATTTGTTGCAGCTGGAAAAAGACAAACAAAAAGTCGAGGCGGATAGAGTCAGGTTGGCGGATTTACAGGCAAAGCTTGATAAAGAGGCGGAGTTTTTTGAGGGGGAGATTGCCGGGGCCAAGTCTTATCAGGCAAAATTGTCGCAACAGATCGCCTCACTGACGGCGCAGCAGCAGCAGATTATTGCCGCCAAACTGGGCAGTCTCAATTTGCCCCAGTCTTTGGGGGCGGGGCCTTTGTATTGTACCGACGACCGAAAACTTGACCCTGGGTTTGGCAGCGCCTTTGCTTTTTATACTTATGGTATTCCCCACAGGGTGGGGATGAACCAGTACGGGGCTTATGGCCGGTCCAAGGTAGGGCAGGATTACAGAGCGATTTTGAACGCCTACTTTAACAGTATTAGTTTTGAGGCAGGCAAGGAAAATATTCAGATTCAGGTTCAGGGGCAGGGGTCGATGCCGTTGGACGAATATTTACTGGGGATTTACGAGATGCCGGAAAGTTGGCCCTTGGAGGCGTTGAAGGCCCAGGCGGTGGCGGCCAGAAGCTATGCTTTGGCTTATACCGACAACGGCGCCAAAGAGATTTGCACCACCCAAGCGTGCCAGGTGTGGAAGCCGGAGAAGAAAACGGGTGCTTGGAAAACGGCGGTGGAGGCGACGCGGGGAGAGATTATGGTGAGCGGCGGCCAGACGGTGACGGGTTGGTATTCTTCGACCGACGGCGGTTACACCTTTTACAACAGCGACGTTTGGGGCGGGAGCCAGCGGCCGTGGACCAAAAGAATGAGGGACACTTCGGGCGACGTCGGCGGTTTTGGCGATCTTAATGAGCGGGCTTACGACAAAGAGTCTCCGTGTTTTTATGCGGCGCAAGGTTGGAGAAATGAATACGGCAAGTCGGCCTGGCTTAAGGGTGAGGAGGTGGCCGACATTGCCAACGTGATTTTGCTGGCGAGAGCCGATTCGTCGGTACGAGCCCATCTTTATCAGGTAGACAAACCTAACCCCGAAGGCACCGATACCTGGGACGCGGCTCGCGTCAGGCAAGAGTTGTCCAGTCGAGGGGTAACGCCTTTAAGCGGAGGAGCGGGCAGTGTAGCGATCGGAGCCGATTTTGGCGAAGGCAGAACCACCCAGGTGACGGTCGACGGGGTGGCTTTTACCGGATCGGAGTTTAAAGACTGGTTTAACCTTAGGGCGCCGGCGAACATCCAGATTGTCGGGCCGCTGTATAACGTTGAAAGGAGATAATGGTAGACATCTTTGTGTCGGGAAAAAAGAAAGTCACCAGCAAGGTTGAACCCTCCTTCGCTGCAGCTCAGGTAAATAGCGCCAAAGGCGCTTCCCAGAAAGGGTTCAACCTTAAAAAGCCAGTGGAGCAAAAGCCAGGCTTGGGGGCAAAGTACGTGACGGTGGAGGAGAGGCTCAAAGGGGAGAGGAGTAAACACCAGGCTCTAAGCGCTTTTTGCATTTTGCCCAGGGGGGTTAAGTTTGAAACCCAGGAAGTTAAAGAAAAGATTATTTTGCTTTTGCGCCAGCATTGGTTTACCCAGGTCGGTTGGCTGTTGACGGCACTAGCGATGGTGTTTTTGCCGGCTGCGTTGAGGGTAGTGCCGGTCATCGATTTTTTGCCGGCAAATTTCCAGTTTATGGCCATTGTTATCTGGTATCTGATCGTGATTGCTTTTGTCTATGAGAAGTTTATTTCCTGGTATTTCCATGTGTTTATCGTTACCGACGAGCGGGTGATCGACATTGATTTTTATAACTTACTTTACAAAGAGGTGAGTGAGGCCAAGATCGACAACATCGAGGATGTGACTTACACCCAAGGCGGGGTGGCCAGAGCCGTGTTTGACTTTGGCGATGTGGCGATGCAGACGGCGGGGGAGAAGCGTGAGTTTACCATCGAGAGCGTGCCCCAGCCTAACCGGGTGGTAAAGATTTTGAATGAATTAAAGCTCGAAGAAGAGCACGAGAAAATTATGGGGAGGGCGAGATGACGCCTTTTGACAAATTCATCGAGTTTATTACCCGGCAGGGAATGATTGAGTTGGAGGCGGTCATACTGGGCAAGGCGGCGGTGATCCTGTTGCTGCTACTTTACCTGGCCTTTTCTTTGGTGGTGGTGCGGCAGGTGAATTTGATGAACAAAACCATTAACGGTTTAATGGAAAAGAGGCTTTTGGTGGCGGCCAAAGCCTTGGTGGGGCTGGCAATGGTAGTATTAATCTTAGGACTAATAGTGTTATGAAATTTAACGTGGCCAAAATTGTCGGGACGGTGAACCAAACCACTTGGTCGCAGGTGCACGTGTTTTTGCCGGAAGGGGAGAAACTTTCTAGCCATGGTCAGTTGATCGCGGCTTTGAGTTTTGCGGCCAAAAAGGAGATCGAGATTGCCTCATTCGGTAAAGAGATAATTGTCAGACTCCAGGAGATTTATTATTCCAACGAGGCGGAAAGCAGGCTTAAAAAAGTATCCCAGAGTATGGAGAGTTTGGCGGCCGAGTTTTACAACGAGGTGGAGCTTAATATGGCGCTGGCGGTAATCGTGCCATTGGGGGAGAAAAAGCTGGTTTATGCCGGAAGAAGAGGCGGCGGGCAGGTGTATCTTAAAAGGGACGAGGCGGTGGTGGGGTTGTTGGCCGCCGAGGAAAACCAGCAGGTGGTTTCGGGCGAACTTAAGGCTTTCGACAAGCTGGTGGTGGGGACTAGTCAGTTTTTCAAGATTGTGCCGGAGAGCCATTTGGAGATGGCTTTAAAAGAGGATCGGGCCGAGGCGGCGGTGGAGAGTCTCGGGGCGCTGGTTCACGGCAGAGAGGAAAACAGCCAGGCAGCGGCAGCGGTGGTGATGCCCATTCGACAAGGCTTCGGCGGTGAGCTCAGCCCAACCGCTCAGGGTAAAGGGGTTGAGCCTGCCGACGTAAAAAGTCTATCAGCGGTGTCAAGGTTGACGGCGCTGGCGAGTTCGGCGGGGCAGAGATTTAGGGGATTAATTAAGCAAGCCGTGGAGAGAGTCAGTAAAAGAGGTGGGGCGGAAGTGTTTGTGAGACCGGGGGCGAGCCGGGGCAAAAAGTCGACGGCAACGGTGATGATCGTTTTGGTGGTGATTTTTGGCTTGAGCCTGGTGTTAGCGGGCAGGAAGCGCCAAGTTAGAGTCAGAGAGGAAAAATATCAAGCAGTGGTGGAGGAGGTAAGTTACAAGGTGGATGAAGGGGAAGGACTTTTGGAGCTTAATCCGCTTCGGGCCCGGTCGCTTTTAAGCGAAGCCCAGGGTTTGATTGACAACTACAAATCCGAGAACGAGGGGGAGGTGAGCGGGGAGCTTTCCGATCTTGAAAAGAGGCTTGGCGATTTGTTGGCCCAGGCGCAAAGAGAGTACGCGGTAGAGTCGGCTGACGAGTGGTTTGATTTTGGTTTGGTCAAGGAAGGGTTTAAGGCGACGGCTTGGGCGAGCGACGAGGGCAAGGTGTTGATCTGGGGAGAAGGAGAGAGGACGGTGGTGGAGCTTGATTTGACCAGTAAGTCGAGCGAAATTGTGGCCGGGGGAGACGAGGTGGGGTCGGGGAACTTAATCGCTTTGACCGGAGAGCGGGGGATGGTGGTAGGGAAGGATAAAATGGTGGTGGTTGATGTCAGCGGCGGTGAGGTGGCGGCCGAGGTGGCGGCAGACGGCTGGGGCAGGATCGTGAGCGCGGTCGGCTTTGGGGGGAACCTGTATCTTCTTGACGCGGTTGATGGGGGGCAGATTTGGAAGTATTTTGGGGTGGAGGCTGGCCTGTCTGATAAGCGAGAGTATTTGGCCGGCGAAGCTTATGATTTAAGCGCGGCAGTGGCGATGGCGATCGACGCTTCTATCTATGTGTTGTTTGACGACGGGACGATTGTTAAATACACCAGAGGGGCTAAGGACGCTTTTGCGGTCACCGGGCTTAATGAACCGTTTGGCGAGCCGGTGGGTATTTTTACCGCCAGCGACCAGGACAATATCTACGTTTTGGACAGAGCCAAAACCAGAGTGGTGGTGGTAGACAAAAGCGGCGAGTACCAGGCCGAGTACCGCTGGCCGGGGATTGCCGGAGTGAAAGATTTGGTGGTGAACGAGGAGTTAGGCAAGATCTTTTTGTTGGCGGATGAAAAGGTGTTTACGCTTGATTTGAATAAATGAAAGTTATCAACAGAAAAGCCAGGTTTAATTACGAGCTTTCCGAACGGGTGGAGGCGGGAGTGGTGCTTTCTGGGGCGGAAGTGAAAAGCGCCAAACAGGGCAAAGTGAGCCTTAATGAGAGTTTTGCCCGGGTGGATGATAAGGGGGAGTTGTGGCTTCATAACGCCCACATTCATCCTTACCAGTTTGCCGACAACAGAAACTATGAGCCAACCAGGTCCAGAAAGCTTTTGTTAAAGAAAAAAGAGATTTTGAGTTTGGCCAAGAAGATTGAGGGGAAGAGTTTGGCTTTGGTGCCGACGGCGATGTATGTTAAAAAAGGCAGAATCAAGGTGGAGGTAGCTATTGGCCGGGGTAAGAAAAAGTGGGACAAACGCGAGGCGATTAAAAAGCGCGAGCAGCGCCGGGAGTTGGCGCGCACGATCAGAGGAAAAGTGGTATAATATTGACTCTCGGGGATGATTTGATTCGACGAGATTGGCTCTTTGACACCTGCAAGCAGACTTTGGTCAGTAGTCTTAAAACATCGACCAAAAAACAGCTGTCAACACAATTGCCAGCAAAGTAAAGACTTTCATTGCGGAAGCATTTGAAGTTTTTACTCCTTCTCGCTTAGCTTTGGCTGTAGCGTAAGGCATTCTGGCCCACTTTGTTTGCGGAGTCGGGTCAGGGTGTAAACAAACACAAACCGTAAGCTAGCAGTTGACTCGGGCTAGCCCAAATTAAGAGTCAAACTTTTCTCCCACGAAGCCTCGGCGGAGTGGGATAAGCTTGTAGACGGTTAAAAGACTTTTTCTCGGACGAGGGCTCATTACCCTCCATCTCCACCCCGTTTTATAATAAAACACCTGCCACTGGCAGGTGTATTATTTTATGTCTAGTGAGAGAATTAAAGTAGGTAAAAATGAGTTGGGGCCTGGGGGAAGATTTTACTGCGAAAGCGTATCTTTTGATAGAGGTGGAGAGACTAGACAGGTAGTTGGAGGGATAGTTGAGGACGTCAGGGGCGGAGGGTTTTATGGACGAACGTTGTTACTGCCTAATGCGGTGGTAAAAACGGCAGAGCCGGACAGTTGGCATTTATTTTGGAGAAACCTTAATTGGGGTTTAAAACCTTTTCCTTCTCAAAGTAGTGAGTTAGCGGCTCAATTAGATCATTTAGCCACCAAAATTATTCATAGAATTGTCCCAGTGGCCACTGACGGAGAGGTGGTTACACCAGACTCATTAGGTTACGCCGATTTGGGCAGGTTGGGTTACGGCCAAGTATTAGAGAGAATGAGGGGGAGAGGGGTGAGGTTTGATGTCGCAAACGGGGAAAACGTTAAATTTGCCAGAACAAGAAGGACTGTTTGGAATTTATCATCGGTTTTGGGTATAGAACACGGGTCTCAAGTTCACCCTGATAACCCTTTTGGTAAGCAAAATATGTGGATTAATGAAGGGGGACAGATGATTTGGCTTGATGTTTTGCCGGCAATAAAGCACACGGGATTTGTATTGCCGGCTTTTTACTTCCGGTTTCATAATGATGTTAAGCGGAACATAATGAGTGAAGAGAAGACGTTTAATAAGTTAAACACGAGTCGCCTCAGAGACTTTGTGGACGGTCGTTTGGATCAAATTGCCGGAGATGATAAACGGGAGTTGACTTTTTACTTAGATAGTTATGATGGGGTTTCAGAGAAGTTTAAGCAGGAAATGAAGAGAGGGGCTAGAGACTTAGTGATAGAAGACGCCTATAAAAGAGGAATAGTTTCGCAAAGCGAAGCACTAAGTTTAAATGAGTCTAATTTTGCTTACTATACATTTTTGGCCGAAAGGATTGTTAGCCCGGCCGCTAGAGCGTTTTGGGAGGCGGTGGAGATAAGCGATGAGTTTAAGAGAGATGTGAGAAGATTTTTAATCGACCCAAGCTTTAGAAAGGAAAAGATAGTGGAACATACGACTCTGGCAGGGCTGAAAAGAGCCTTTGATTTGGGTTTAGTTGATGGGCCAGATTGGCAGGAAGCAAAGGAGTTGCTTGTAGAGCCCTTAATGTCTGGAGTAGAGAAGAGGCGGTTGGCGGCTACTTATTTTGGAATGCAGCTTTGGTATACAGCTTATGGCTGGGCTAATAACCTTGTGGCCTGGTCCACCATAGGAAGTACGCCTTTTTCCGAAAATCCTGGAGCGCGATTAGCCCTAGGGTTGTTTTTTGAGCTAGCCCTACCGAGCATTGTAAGGGGGGTTTCGACAAGGTTAGTTAATGCCTTAACTGAGGATGATTTAAGCACAATGGTTAAAGTAGCAGTTTTGCCTAAGCTGGGAGGATATTTAGCAGTGCCGGCAGATTTGGCAAAACGTTACGGCGACAGGTCAGAACAAATTTGGCATTATACGAAGAGGGGTTTGGTGGCTTCTTTTTCTAAAGTACTGCAGCCATGGGGAGGGTGGAATAGCGATTTAGAGGAAAGGCTTTGGGGAGTTTTAAAAGGTGACAGGTGGTAGTTGGTTATAATTTAATTTGATGGGCTTTTGGGACCTACTTTATCCTAGGCGCTGCGTCGGTTGCGGCAGAGAGGGGCAGTATTTTTGTGATCGGTGTTTGGCTGAAACCAGTCTTGAGACCGGCTGGCGCTGTCCGGAGTGCAACCGGGCATCAGTCGGCGGGGTAACCCACTTTGGCTGCAGAAAAAAGCATGGGCTTGACGGTTTGGTGACACTAGCCAGCTATCGAGGCTTGGTGCGTTTAGGCATTCATGAATTAAAATACCGGTTTTTGACGGACATGGAGAAAGAGATGAGGGGTTTGGCGGCCTTGAGATTAAAAGAGGGGCTAAAAAGCCGGCAAGGGTTGGAGCTTAGAAACCTAGTCAAAACCAAGCCGGCGGTAGTGCCGGTACCGCTTTATTGGCGGCGAAAAAACTGGCGCGGGTTTAACCAGGCAGAGTTTATAGCCAAAATAGTGGCCGACGAGCTTAATCTGCCGCTTAAAACAGATTTTTTAGTGAGGAGCAAACCGACCAAGCCGCAGGTGGAGATGGCGAGAAAAGAGAGAATAAAGAATGTTAAAAGGGTTTTTGGGGTGGAGGCGGAAAAGTTACCTGAAAAAGCGCTTTTGGTCGACGATGTCTGGACGACCGGGGCGACGATGCGGGCGGCGGGGGCGGCGCTCAAGCGGGCAGGGGTGAAGGTAGTTTGGGGGCTGGCTTTGTCTAGATAAACTTTTGGATAAAGCGGGCGGCTTTGGCTTTGGCGCGTTCAGTGACTTTGATATAGACCAGGCCTTGGTGGGGTTGGCCATAAATGACGACGCTGGTTAGGGGAGCGAGCAACACCGCCGGTAAAACCGCCAGGTCCTCTTCGCCGTCCACCAAGATGACCCGGTGTCCCGGTTGGTAAGTTAACTGTTCAAGCGACTCAAGTAGTTTTTGGGTCAGCCTCCAGGTAATTGACCCCGGCGGATTGGCGGCCGTCAGCCTGGGCCAGGAGTTTAAGCCTAAAGAGGCGAGGCTGGTAAAAATTTGCTGCCTTTGGGTTTTAAGATCGACCACGGTCAGGTTGGGTTTGAAACCGTGGGAAATAAGCGACATGGTGGCAATGTCGCCGACGCTTATGGTCAAAAACGGCCGGGAGGCGGTAAGTTTCAGTCTGACCTGGCGGCTGGTTAAAAGCCGGCTGAAGGGTTTTTTAAGGCTAGGCCGTAAGTTTTTGGGTAAGTAAAGCGGCCGGCGGCTGAAAATCTGGCCGTAAGCGAGTCCAGCCCGGCTGACTTGACCCTGGCGGATGCGGCTGGAGGAGAGAATTTTTTTGTCGCTGCTTTTAACCAAATCGATGATGACGGGTTTTAAGGATTTGAGGTGGCGCTGGCGGCGCAGCCCGTTGATAATTTCTACCTGGTTGGCGGTGTCGGTCGAGGCGATGATGGCGTCAAAGTTGCCAGAAGCGGCCGGTTCGAGTTCGTCTTTTAAGTCAAAAATAGTGTAGCGGTTGGTAAGACGAGTAAGAAAACGGGAGAGAGTTTGGCGGCGGGAGGCGGGAGTTTGAATCAGGCCGGCGAGAAATTTTTGCTGGGAAAGCTTGCTTTCCGTCAGGCCGCAAGAAACCAAGTTGGCGTTTTCGGCCGCGGCTGAAAGCAGCCTTTGGTGGCCGAGGTGAAGGTGGTCAAAGGTGCCGGCGACGACGGCATGGCGAAAGCGCATAATGTATAATTCTACCAGATTACCCTTCGGTACTTCAGGGTAAAGGAGAGGTGGGGTGCTCCGAATCGGTTAAGGAACCGGTCTTGAAAACCGGCGCCCGCAAGGGCTTGTGAGTTCGAGTCTCACCCCCACCGCTAGAATTGTCTTTAAGAGCGGAAGCCAATCTCGGAAATTTCAATTGGGTTGGACTCAAGTTTGTAAGGCCGATCTTTGGCAAAATCTACCATGTCAGGCGATCTGTAAAGCTGATAGCCTTCTTTTATAAACAGCCCAACAACCTCAATAGGAGTAATCTGAGGGGTGTAGAAAGTTCTGTCGGACAGTGAATAAGCCCAAATGAAAGAATCTCTCATTTGGTGGAGACGGGCACCTTTGGGAGTATAGATGAGTCGTTTTGTATCGCCCAAAACTGCGACCGTACCCGACATTTGTTCTTGCGGGTCGGATATAAAAGGAAAGTACCGGTAGCTGACCCCCGAGCCGATTATCGGAGCCCTGATGTCGTTATCTATGTTTAGCGGCGCGCTCAAATTTTCGAGCTGTTGGTCGGTAATAGCGTGGATGACAAACGGAAGACCTGAGCCAATCAGATTTTCTACCAAGGCAACCAGGGGTTGTCGTGGATGGGTGACAACCTCGAACTTAATAGTCTTAGGGCTGATTTCTCTGGTAAAAAACGGCCTTTCGGACATAAGTTTGAGGATTATATCATTGTTTAGAGGCTGTTGGGTTTAATTTGATATAATGGGTTTTACTGGAGGAGTCGCTTAGTTGGTCCATAGCGGTGGTTTGCTAAACCGCTGAGGCGCAAGCCTCACGTGGGTTCGAATCCCACCTCCTCCGCCTTCGTTTCACGACTTGCTCGCTCGGCGATTTAGCCGGCTTCGCATTCGGAAGCTTCGGCGGACAGGTCCGCTTTGGTGTAGAATAAATAAATATGACTGCCCTGTTTAGAAAACCAAGCCCTTTAAAAAAAGAAGAGGTTAAGGAATCGGAAGCGCCTAAGGCTCCTGTAAAAGTGGAAACGCTACTTTCCTGGCAGGCGCCGGTGCGGCCGTTTAAGAAAAGAGATCGGGAATACTACACCACCATTGGTGCCATCGGCTTTTTGCTGGCGGTGATACTCCTTTTTTTGAAAGAGTGGCTGTTGATCGCTGTGATTGCGGCCTTGATGTTTGTGGCTTATGTTTTGGCCACGGTCGAGCCGGAAAAAACCAGCCACGAGATTACCACGGTGGGAATTCTAACGGGGGATAAGACTTACAAATGGGAAGACTTGAAGCGGTTTTGGTTTGAGACCAAGTGGAGCGATAAGATTTTACACGTCGACACCAAGCTTAGCTTTCCGGGAAGACTGATGCTCCTTTTAGGCGATACCAGCGAAGAAGAAGTGAAGAAAATTCTTGAACAGCACGTTCAGGAAGAGATACCCGAGGCGACGTTTATGGACAGGTCGGCTAAGTGGTTATCGGAAAAAGTGCCTTTGGAAAAAGAAAGCTGATAAAATACAGGTAGGCGCCCATAGTTGAATGGATACAACGGAAGATTGCGGATCTTCTGGTGAAGGTTCGATTCCTTCTGGGCGCACCCATGAGCATTGACTCGGCAGACAAAAATTTTTAGCAGTGCTCACTCGGCGCCACATGGATATGCGCCATCTTCCGCGCTGGAAAATTTGTCTGCCTGCGTCTGACTATTGGAGGGGTGTGCCGAATGGTAAGGCACCGCTCTCGAAAAGCGGCGCCCGCAAGGGCTTGCAGGTTCGACTCCTGTCCCCTCCGCAACGTAAGCGCCTGTAGCTCAGAGGATTAGAGCGTCTGCCTCCGGAGCAGAAGGTCGTGAGTTCGAGTCTCACCAGGCGTACTATGAAATCAAAGTCACGACGAGAGTTTTCGGCCGGGGGAGTGGTATACAGGAAACTCGAAGTACGAAACTCGAAGCACGAAACTGTTTGGTTGGTGTGCAAGCACTCGGGCTATCATCGCTGGGTATTGCCTAAAGGTTTGGTGGAGAAGGGGGAGAGTTTAAAAGACACGGCGGTGCGGGAAGTAGAGGAGGAGTGTGGCGTTAGAGCCAAAGTAATTGCTAAAATCCCCGAGCCGGAGCGCTACGTTTACACCATGGCTGGGCAAAAAGTGTTTAAGCTGGTGACTTATTTTTTGATGGAGTATCAGTCGGGAAACATAAAAGATCACTCGTGGGAGATGGAAGAAGTGGAGTGGTTAGAGTTTGACCAAGCGGTCAAAAGGGTCGAGTTTAAGGGGGCAAAAGAAGTGTTGGAAAAGGCTAAAAAAATCAGAGACGAGCTGAAGCTAAAACAGAAGTTGATATAATAGGAGAGTCTTGGAGAGGTGTCAGAGTGGACGAATGAGCACGATTGGAAATCGTGTGTAGCCGCAAGGTTACCGTGGGTTCGAATCCCACCCTCTCCGCCTTTTTCCGACAATGTTGGGCAATTTTTTTCTTAAGCCAAGGCTATGGACGAAGAACAAAAGATAAAAGAAAAAATAAGCAAGCTAGATCAACTTGATCCACAAAAGTTAATTCCACCAATGTTTGCAAACATTCCAGAGATAGCAGGTCAAGTGAAAGTCGTGGCACGTAAATCGGACGGAAATATTGATTACATCATTACAGACGCAGGACAAATGTCAAGACGACAGATAAGAAATAGCTTTACCTATTTTAATGATGAAGAACTTGACGAGTACCCAGAATTATCAATTGATGAGAATAATTACGCTCGCCCTTTAGCTTATGGAAATATAAGAGAAATCTCGCCAGATATACTTTTTAGTGGGATGTTTGAGACAAACCCCGCACTCCGAGGAAAAGGAATGGGTGTGGCTTTTCAGGAACATTTAGTTAATCTAGCAAAAAAGCTGGGTTACAAATTTTTAGCTGGCTATCAAAATAATGCTGAAATTGCCCGCTTCTTTATAAAGCGCGGTCGCTACCTCCTGGAAGAGATAAAGGATGAATTGCAAGGGGAATTTGAAAGTATAAGAGATCAAGAAAACGACGAAACTTTATTTTACACAGTTAAATTTTTAAACCCCGAAGACGTCACTCGGTATATCAAACCCGAAAGGATTGATACAAGTGTTGAAGATAAGATTAGATTTAAAGAAGAGATAACTTAAGTTTGTCATCGGCTATTTAGCCGCGCCCCGCTCAGGAAATTAACGGGGAAAGCCTAATAACAGGGGAAAAGTGTTACAATAAGGAATATGGATCAGGTGGAGCAGGTAAGGCAAAAGACCGATATAGTCGAGATTATTTCCGAGGCGGTGCCTTTGAAAAAAGCCGGCCGAAACTTTAAGGCTTTGTGTCCGTTTCATGAGGAAAAGACGCCGTCTTTCATGGTTAACCCGGAGCGGCAGATCTTCAAGTGTTTCGGCTGCGGCATCGGCGGTGATGTTTATAAGTTTGTGATGGAGCGGGAAAAAATTGACTTTGGCGAGGTTTTGAGGATGTTGGCCGACAGGGCCGGGGTGGAGCTAGTGAGCTACCGGCCGAGCGAGGAGCAAAAGAAAAAGGAGCGGTTGTTTGAAGTTAATCATTTAGCCAGCGAGTATTACCACTATTTACTCACCGAGCATAAGGTGGGTAAAAAAGCCTTGGAATATTTATTGAAACGGGGAGTGGCTAAGGCGTCGATTCGATTGTTTAAATTAGGTTTTGCGCCGGAGGAGTGGGCGGGGTTGAAGAATTTTTTGGTGAAAAAGAAAGGTTACAAGGTAGAGGAGCTTGAGGCAGCGGGGTTGGCGATAAAGGGGGAGAGGGGATATTACGATCGGTTTCGGGGCCGGGTGGTATTTGCCTTGTTTGACCATCGGGGCCGGGTGGTGGGGTTTGCCGGCAGAACCTTAGACCCTGATGCCCGCGAGGCTAAGTATGTCAATACTCCGGAGACGCCGCTTTACCATAAATCAAACGTGCTTTACGGGTTGGAAACGACCAAGGATGAAATAAAGAAAAAAAATCAAGCGGTGGTGGTGGAGGGAGAGCTGGATATGATTTCTTCGTACCAGGCGGGAGTGAAAAACGCGGTGGCGATTAAAGGGACGGCGTTAACGGCTGAACAGGTAGAATTACTGTCGCGCTTCACGGAAAACTTGGCCTTGGCTTTGGACGAGGACGCGGCCGGGGATCAAGCCGCCCGAAGGGGAATTGAGTTGGCCGAGCAAGCCGGGCTGAACGTGAGGGTGATTAAACTCAAATACGGCAAAGACCCGGACGAGTGTGTCCAAAAGGATGCCAGGTTGTGGCGGGAGTCGGTTAAAGAAGCAGTGCCGATATATGACTTTTACATCGCCTCGGCGGTCAAACGCTACGGCGTGGATACGCCGGAGGGCAAGCGCAAGGTGAGCGAGGAAGTAGTCGAGGTTTTGGCAGGAGTAACTAACCAGGTAATCAAAAACCACTACGTTAAGAAGCTGGCCGAAAAGCTTGGCGTCACCGAAGAAGCGGTGACGATGGAGGTGGACAAGTCCCGGTCCACGACTTCTAGTCGGGACCGAGGATCCACGGCTGATAAGCCGGGAGCAGAGAAGTTTGTCGACTCCGCTGGCGGCAAGAGCCGGGAGGAAAGGTTGGCAGAATACACCCTGGCTTTGGTGTTAAACATCGATGCCGAGGTTGAGGCACTGGTCAAGCAGGTGGACGAGAAAGCTTTGCCCGAGGGGGCGGTTAAAAAAGTGATCGAGAAGCTTAAAGCTTGGTTTAAGGCGAAGAAAAAGTGGGAGGTGAATAAGTTTGTCCGTAGCCTGCCGGAAGAGTTGACGGCGGCGGTGGACAGAGCCTATTTAACCGAGGTTGACAGGGCGGAAAGAGACATTGACAAGCTGGAGTTGGAGCTATCCCGGGCGATGGCGGAGCTAACTAAATCCAGGCTGAAAGGTAAGCTTAACCGGCTTTCGGAGAGAATCAAACAGGTCGAAGCCGAAGGCAAGAAAAACACCTTGAATAAACTTAAGCAGGAGTTTGTCGAAACAGCCAAAAGATTGAAGGTGGTTGGTTAACTGATATAATCAGAGACTATGGCAGTAAAATCCCCTAAAAAGCTCAAGCCCTTAGACACGACTAAGCTACTAAAAAAAGCGAAAAAAGAAGGTTTTGTCACCCAAGACGAGATTTTAAAGCTGTTTGCCGACGCCGAGCACAGAGTAGATGAGTTGGACGCTTTATACGATAAGCTCGACCGCTACAACATCGACGTTTTTGATACGTCTGACGAAGAGTTAAAAGCCGACGCCAAGGCGGCGACAGAGTTGGAGAAAGAACTGGATGATTTATCTAAACTTGAGGCCAAAGGCAGCGCCGATCCGGTGCGGATGTATTTAAAAGAGATCGGCCGGATTCCGCTTTTGACCCGGGAGCAGGAGATCGAACTGGCCCAAAAAGTGGAAAAGGGCGATAAAAAGGCCAAAGAGCATTTGACCACGTCGAACTTGAGGCTGGTGGTGTCGATTGCCAAAAAGTATATTGGCCGGGGGATGAGCTTTTTGGACTTGATTCAGGAAGGCAACAAGGGCTTGATCCGGGCGGTGGAAAAGTACGACTGGACCAAGGGGTTTAAGTTTTCGACTTACGCGACTTGGTGGATCCGCCAGGCGATTACCCGGGCGATCGCCGACCAGGCCAGAACCATCAGGATTCCGGTGCACATGGTGGAGACGATCAATAAGCTCATCCGCATCAGCCGCAAGCTGATGCAGGAGTTGGGCCGGGAGCCGGCGCCGGAAGAGATTGCTAAAGAAATGGATATTGAGCCGTCGAAGGTTCGGGAAATAATGAAGATTAGCCAAAAAACCACTTCGTTGGAAACGCCGATCGGGGACGATGAGGACAGCTACCTGGGTGACTTTATTCCCGATGACACCCAGCTGTCGCCCTATGACGTGACTTCGATAAAGATGCTCAAGGAGAACGTTGACGAGGTGTTAAAGTCGCTTTCGGACCGGGAGGCCAGGGTACTGAAGATGCGTTTTGGGCTGGAGGGAAATAAAAGGCCGATGACTTTGGAGGAGGTGGGCCGCGAATTCGGCGTCACCCGCGAGCGCATCCGCCAAATTGAAGCCAAGGCTTTAAGAAAGTTAAAGCACCCGTCGCAAAGAAAGAAACTTCAGGACTACTTAGACTAAGCGTGGTAAAATATTAGTCACGTTCCGGGGTAGCTCAATGGCAGAGCAAGCGCCTGTTAAGCGCAAGGTTGCGAGTTCGAATCTCGCCTCCGGAGCACATCATACAAAGTTCGAATTATTGATTCCAGTGTTATACTTTAATAATGGTGAAATTAAATTTTCTGAAACCTCAAGCAAGAAACCTTTTGATAACTTTTGTAGTTTTACTTTTACCTCTCATTAGAGAAAGGGCTCCATTAACCACTGGCGGATATGAGGTATCGCGTTATAGCCCACTGCTTTTGCTTTCTTTATATTTACAAATGGGAGACTATTATCCTTTCTTGTTAATGGTAGGATTTTCGCTAGTGGTTTATTTTGGGGTATCGGCTATCTTAGCCATTTCTTTAAGGCTCTTCACGAATAAGAAAAAATAATTTCAGGTTTGTTTTCGTAAAACCAGTTTCGAAGTTTGTATGCTAGGGGGAGCCAAGCAGGATTCGAACTTAATGGCTGGTTTGGTAAAATTGGGAAATGAGTAAAGTGAAAATAATTCAGAGTTTTGAAAAGGGGATTGTGGTAATGCACAATGCCGGTTTATGGATGGAGAAGAGTGGGTTGAAGCCTAATAAATGGTGGAAGCCGGAGAACATGAATCGTAATTTTATACTAAAGCACACAGAGCCTGATGAGTTTTATGTGGCTTTAGTGGGAGATAAGCCAGCGGCTTCTATGGTTCTTCAGGAAACAGAGAGAAACCAAAGCTGGAAGAGCGTTGATGGGGATAAACCCAAAAGAGCTTTATATCTTCATTGGTTATGTGTGCAAAGGGACTTTGCCGGCAAGGGTTTTCCTAAAGTGATGGTGGAGTTTGCCAAAGGCGAAGCAAAAAAGAGAGGTTTTAGTTTATTAAGGCTTGATACGAATGCCAACGAAGAAAAGCTGTGCTCGCTTTATGAAGGGTTGGGTTTTAGGTTGATGGGAAACGAAGAAGGAGATGGGCACAAAACGGCTTTTTACCAAATAAGGCTTTAGGCTGAGGATTTTATCCCAGAAGGGGAGCTGCGCCTTTGCCTCAAGAAAATAAATTGACATCGTATGGGAAGATAGAGCTTTTGGGTATAATGTATCAGTGAAGCTAAAAACATTAACTCAATATCAAGAAGAAGTAAAAAGGCTGGTAAAGAAGTTTAACTTGAACTGGTCTGTTTATATCCGATATATTCATTTGGTTGAAGAGATTGGTGAGTTAGGCGAGGCGATTACAGTTCATCAAGGCGACAGAAAGGCGGGTTCAGGCGAGTCCGCTCTCGCAGATCATACAGACTTAAAAGAAGAGCTCGGCGATGCTCTTTTCGGATTGATTGATATTGCCAGTCAGTTAGGGATTAGTATGGGTGAGGCATTAGAAGATGCTTTTAGGAGGTATGAAGGAAAACTGAACAGTTTAAATAAAAAGATAGAGTGAAGTCCTAACTTGGTCTAATGCGGGGAGGCAATATTTCTAGCTTTAAATAGCCTCAACACCTATGCGTAGTTTCTTAATTTAACTTAGAACTTAGTATAATAACGTTTATGAAAAGAAAATCTATCGTTTATCTAATTTGTGGATTTATCGGTGCTGGTAAAACTGCTTTTGCAAAGAAGCTAGAGGAAAAAACTGGTGCAGTGAGAATCACGAAAGATGAGTGGTCAATTCGTTTAATTGGAAACGATCCTACAATCGATGGATATGAGGAATGGGATCATAAAATCTGCGATTTATCAAGGGATTTTGCATTCCAGCTTGCTGAAAAAGGGATTGATGTTATTATTGACGAGGGATTTTGGGAAAAAGAACTACGAGAGGAAATGAGAAGGAGAACAGGTAGAATTGGTGCTAAAGCTGTAATGTACTATGTTGAGACGCCGATAGAAACGATACGAGAAAGGGTTGTGGGAAGAAACGATAATCTCACGAAAGACTCGTTTAAGATTAGCAGAGAAATGTTTGAAAATTACCTGAAGTATTGGCAACCTCCTAGTGAAGATGAGGATTACGTTCTTGCCAGTGAAGTGAAATAAAATATATCAATTCTTGATATCCTCCTTCCCTTCAATATTTTCTAAACTAACGTCTAATTGAAGTTTCTTGTTCCTGAACATGTTTACTAAGGAAAGCCAAGGGTTATAGAAATTTGCAAAAAAGGCAATAAAAGAGATAAAGTAAGTAAATGAATAATAAACTGGCTATGGGCATCCTTTTTGCCGTGGTTATCATCGGCGGCGTGGGAGCGTGGTTTCTGTTGGGTAGCAAAGGCGAAGGACAGCCGGCGGCAATAAGCACAGGGTCGGGGGTTGATACGGCAGCCGAAGAGGGAATGGATGACTGCTTTATCCCCAAACAGGGTGAAGCAGAATGTGTTATTGATGCCACTGCCGTGGTGGTGGAACGAGTAGTAACCGGCGGCCGGTGCGAAGGCCTTCGGGCGACCATAACTTTTGATACTGAAATGACTTCGCTTGAGCCTCAACAGCAAGGTGAGGTAGTGATGCAGATACATCCGCGAGGGGAAACTAATGACGGTTCGGCAGACACCGGTGCAGGAGTGGGCCACTACTCCGGCGGCAGATGGCTTCCTTTTAGCTTTGGCCCGGGCGACTCCCAGCCCGCGGAGGGGACTTTTACAGCTGAAGTGGAAGGTAATACCGTGACCCTTGAATTGTACGAGTTTGCCGACGGCAGCTGTATCACGGATGACAGCCAAATGCGACTGAAGGCAGAAATGACCAATCCTGCGGGCGAGCGCGTCTATGACGTTATCGGCACCTCCGATCTGATGGAGTATGCGCCGCCTTTGTCGTACAAGTAGGAGAAGTCTCCAAACCATCCAAATGGCTTTTGATTACACCGTCACCACCAAAAAATCGTTTGCTGAAGCGGTGGCGGAGGTTGAGAGGGAGACAGTCAGGGTAGGTTTTAAAGTTCTTTACGTCCACGACATCGCCTCTGCCCTGAAGGAGAAGGGATTTGAGCTTGAGCCATTTAAAATCATCGAGGTCTGCAGTGCCCAAAGCGCGAACAGAGTCCTTAAAGCGGACATCAAAATGGGTTTATGCCTGCCTTGTAAGATCAACGTCTACCAAAAGGGCGGGCAAACGTTTATCTCCGGGATGCGGCCGATTCTTTTGTCTCAACTTTTCCCCCAGGCAGATCTAGGCAGTTTTCCCGCAGAAGTCGACGGCATTGTCAGGAAGATTATAGACAGGAGTAAGTAGGATGGATGAGGGTCAGGATTTAAGACGACTTTATCAAAGCATCAAAACCATTGCCGTGGTGGGGTTGTCGGACAATGAGGCGCGGCCGTCTTTTGAAGTAGCCAGTTACCTAAAAAACCAGGGTTATAAAATCATTCCGGTCAATCCGATGATTGAGAGTTGGATGGGCGAGAAAAGTTATTCGTCGCTTGAAGACATTGCCGAGCGGGTTGATGTGGTTGATATCTTTAGAAAACCGGAGTTTGTAGGTGAAATTATGGACCAAGCGATTAAAATCGACGCCAAAGTGGTCTGGATGCAAGAGGGAATAGTGAACGAAAAAGCGGCTCAAAAAGGCCGGGATGCAGGGCTAACGGTGGTGATGGACCGGTGCCTGATGAAAGAGCACAAAAAGCTATTTAAGTGAAGTGGCGCGATTAGTGGCGCGAATGTGGCGCGAATGGCGGTGTGGCGTTAGGGAGAGAGGTAAAAGTAGTTTGGACAAAGGTGATATCATACCTCAAATGAACAAAGAGTTTGGGGAGATAGTCAGGGGTTTTAAAAGAACCGTTGGGTTGATGGAGAGGTCAGAAAAGGCGATGCTAGCTTTGGCCTCTTTTTTGATGCTGGCCACCGGTGTTTTGACCAACTTGCCGGCGGTGATACTGGGGCGGTTGGTAGATAATCTCATCGGTCTTAAAGACATTCAGTTCAGCCAAGCGACTCCTTTTATCGGCCTGATCGTGGTTATCATCCTTTTGCGGGAGATTTTGACGGTAATAAGAAAGTATTTGGTAGAAAACATTGCCACCCAAACAGAAAAGAAGCAGACCGTAGCGGTGATTGAACGCTTGTTGAAAACGGATATTGCAGTAGTCAACAGAAAACAGATTGGTTCGCTTCACGGCAGGATATTTCGCTCTATTCAAGGCATGGTCAGGGTGATCAAGCTGGGTTTTTTGGATTTTTTCCCGGTGTTTTTCAGCGCTTTGGCGGCCGTGGCCATAGCCGTGTCCCAAAAGCCGCTACTGGCCTCGGTGATGATTCTGGTCATTCCCACGGGCGTGCTTCTTATCGTCAAACAAGTTGCTTCGCAAAAGGGAATTAGGGTGGCTCTGCTTCGGGGCAAAGAGAAAATAGACGGGGCGGTAATCGAAATGTTGGGGGGACTGGAGACGGTTAGGGTGGCTAACACCACCGCCAATGAGGTGGAAAAGGTGGAAACCGTTGCCGAGGATTTAAGGCGCCAGGAGATTAAACACCATATTTATATGGCTCTTTTTGATTCCGGTAAATACTTAAACGAGGGCTTTTTCTATATTTTGGTAGTCAGTCTATCCATTCTGTTTTCAGCCCAAGGGGTGATTAGCCGGGGTGACATTTTGGTGTACTCAATACTATTTTTAAGCATTACCGGGCCTTTAAGAGAAATTCACCGGATTCTGGATGAGGCTCACGAGAGCTCTATCAGGGTGAATGATTTATATGAGCTGCTAGAACAGCCTTTAGATGAATCATTTATGACCGCGTCTTCTGGGAAAAGATTGAAGAAAATTAAAAAAGCAGTGGTTAAAGCGGACAATTTGTCTTTTGGCTACCCGGAAAGAACCACTATGGCTCTGAAGGGCATTAACCTTGCCATTGCAAAAGGGGAAAAAGTGGGGATTGCCGGAGCTTCTGGTTGTGGTAAATCCACTTTCATTAAAATACTTTTGCGGCTGATGCACGACTACTCGGGAAAAGTAACCTTGTTTGGCAAAGATTTAAAAAGTATTACCAGGGAAGAGATAGCCGGAAAAATTGCTTACGTGCCGCAAAAAACCTACATTTTTTCTGGCACCATCAAAGACAATATTATTTATGGTTGTTTGAGAAAAAGAATCTCTAACAGAGAAATTGTTAGGGCAGCCAAAAAGGCACATATTTACGAGGAAATAGTCGGCTTTCTGGGTGGTTTTGACGGCGTGGTGACGGAAAACGGCAACAACCTAAGCGGCGGCCAAAAACAAAGGCTGGCTTTAGCCAGGCTGATCTTAAAATCTCCGGAGCTATTTATCTTTGACGAGGCCACTTCGGCGCTGGATAACACTAATGAAATTTTAATTCAGAGAAACATGGAAAAGCTGTTTAAAGACAAAACTATGATTACCATTGCCCACAGACTAACCACGCTTAAAAACAGCGACAGGATTTTGGTTTTTGATAAGGGCAAGATTGTGCAGGAAGGAAAGTATGGAGAACTAGCTAAAAAGGCAGGTTTGTTTAGAGACTTTCTGAAACAAAAAGAGAAAGAGGGGGTATGATGATATCTTCTTTTATGAAAAGTAAAAAAATCTTAGTCTTGTTGGTGCTATTGTTTGTGGCGCTGTTGGGCTTGATAGATTTTGTTAATCAGAAGTCAATTGCCAGTCGCCAGGCAGAAATCCGCGCGACGGGAGCCAGGGTAATGCCGTTTGATTTAAGCAAAACTACCTATATATTTGACAGGACGGATACGGGTGGAGTGCAACAAGTGAAGGTAAAAAAGCATGCCCGGTCTGTCTGTGCTTGAGAAAGCTCAAGGGAAATTTACCGTCGAATATTCTGATTTATCCGATGGAGGGCAAATTGTTTACACGACAGGCGAAAGCGATGTTTTAGAAGCCTTTCACTTGTGGTTTATGGCCCAGCTTCAGGATCACGGATCAGACGCGATGGAACATAGGTGATAGAGTTCAACTCTGGTATAATATTTTCATATGGCTAACATGGCCTCTCTAAAATTTTTCTTTTTCCAAAGAGATTTGGGGAGGTTGTTAGTGGCTATATAGTCAACTAGATAAAATACATTTAAACCTCCCCGCAGGGAGGTTTTTTTGTGGTCTAGAAAAGAGGTTGTAAGTATGAGTGAGAGATTGAGACATGAGAGTTCGAGAGTAGCCAACGCCAGCGACGGCTGGATTACTCCGGCTGGAGTTTTTTACGGTTGCGAGTCAGATGAGCATGATGAGCTGGCAAGGTTTTTGTGGGAGAGTCAGAGGGAGAAGATCCTGGCTGGTATTACAGAAGATATAGATAACTTAAATCCGAGGATAATCTTGAAACAAGCCGGTTATGCTTTGTTGTCGCGGGGTCTGTTAGCCGAAGAAAATTTGCCCGACCGTCTGTCGGCCAAACAGTTGGTGTTTATATCTGAGAACAGATTGCTTTTGGTGCCCGGAAGCAGTCGATGGAACTCATTTAGCCTCAATGTCGTTAGCTTTAGGGAAGGCAAGGCAATATTTGATGCTTTAACCCAGGGGGATAGAGATGAAATTGTTTTACATAAATCGTCGGGAGATATGATTTTGTGGAGGCAATTGATGTTGCCTTCTGGTGAGGAAAAGTTTGTGCAATATCACCTTCATATCCACCAGGGAGTTTTTAGTTCCAGGGAAAAGAAGGCGAGCTTTTCCTTAGTAACAAAAGCTGAGGTTAAAAGTTTTATTGATGAGATCAAGAAGTGGACAAAAGACTTTCGGCTTCAAGGCGAAGGGTTGCTGGAAGGTTAAAGTCACCAAGCGGCGCGATTAGGAGAGCTAATTTGATAGAATAGAGCAATGACTAAAAACCCACTAGTGAATGCGTTGGCGGCGATCCTTTACATTGCGGCTGTGGCCTCGGTGATGTTTTATGGGGGAAAGTTTTCCGGACCGGTGAATTCGGTGATCGCGCCGATGGCGGTGGTATCACTTTTTACCTTGTCGGCAGCGGTAATGGGCTACGTATTATTGTACCAGCCGTTTCAGCTTTACTTTGACGGCAAAAAGAAGCTAGCGATAGGGCTTTTTTTCAAGACTTTGGCAATTTTTGCGGCAGTAACAATTTTAACTTTTGTGTGGATCTTTGCCAGGGACTGGAGTTAGCCTTGGCAGGAAGACATGGACAAAATAAAAACAGAAGCCATCCTAACCTGTCCCAAGTGTGGCAAGCCTCAAGAAGTAGAAATGCCCATTGATGCCTGTCAGTTTTTTTACAAATGCGTTCATTGTGGGGAGATGCTCAAACCCAAAAAGGGAGATTGTTGCGTTTTCTGCTCGTACGCTGATAGCAAATGCCCGTCCAAACAAATAGAAGCCAAAGCCTAGTTAGTTAGTGTCTTTTTACTCTTGGTGTTGTTTGACCGTTTCTTCCATGCCTTCCAGGGAGAGTTTATCAAGGGCGGTGGCGGTGGCGTTTTGTCTTAGTTGAGGCGGAACGACTATAAGGGCTTCTTCTTTGCTGTCAAGCTCGATAATAAACCAGGCTTTGTGGACGTTGTCTTTGCAACCCCAGTCGGCGTTAACTAAAAAGTGCGAGCCGGTGGCTTTGAAAATGGCCACGGTTCGGTCACAGGCAGCTTGATTATTTTCGTGGTTGACTTCGATTAAGAATCTAGCCATTGTTGCCTTTAGCCTTGATAGGTGGCGACGAGGTTGCCGTCTTGGTCGCGGGCTTCAAGGTGGTCCCAGTCAATGTCCGGGTCGGGGCCGTCGATACTACAGGCGTTGGCGTCGGCACAGTTTGACTGATTGTCTTCAATAACTGCCTGCCAAACCTTTTGGCCGTTTCTGGTGGCAGTCAGGGTAACCGGCCTGGAGTTTTGAACTCCGGGAGCGCGAACGATGATGTGGGCTTTCTCTCCAAAGGGAAAAGCATCAAGCGGAGTGTAGTTTGGGGGCTTGATGAATTCAAAATCGCCTAGGGGAGTTTCGTCGGCTTGCCCCACTTCGCGCGAGGCTTCAAGGGGTGAAGTTTGGTCTGTCCCCGAGCGGAGGGAAAAGTTGGCCTTGGGAGCAAATAACAAATAGAGAATGATGGCCAGAACGATTAGAAACAGGAGAATAATGGCCAGAGCGGGGGATTTGGTTTTGGTAGCCATCTAACTAAAATGCTACCGAATCGGTAGCATATTGTCAAGATTTAAAAGAAGAGCGTAAGGAATTTGGGGTTTGGCCGTCTTATAGGTAGAGGATATATGAAGCAGGTCATACCCCAAAAGACGGTTCAGATGATCAACTACGCAGTGGGGGGAATTAACTTCTTCTTGCTCTTAAGGTTGTTGTTTAAGGCCTTTGGGGCCAATACTTTTTCTCCGATTGTGTCGGTGACTTATTCTTTGTCTGACGCTTTGCTGATACCTTTCCGGGGTATTTTTGATCCGGCGGTTTCGGGGCAGTCGGTGATCGAGCCGTCGATCCTGGTGGCGATGCTGATTTACTCGGTTTTGGCCAGGGCGGCGGTAGAGCTGATGGCGATTATGGCTGACGGAGAAGAAAACGAGGCTAAGGAGGTCGACTATGAAATGGGGTTTGAGTAGAATCAATCCTATCTGGTGGCTGGCGGCGGCGGCAGTTTTGGTGGCAGCGGCTTTGGTGATCAGAAATTGGGGAGAAATGAGCCAGGCTGGTCGTGGAGAAGAAATAGCCCTGGCGGTGCCCCAACAAACTCTGGAAGGTTTCTACCAAGACGCTGCGGTAAAAATCGAGGCGGCGGCGAGTAAAATGAAAGATTTGTCGAGTGCGGCCGAGGTGGAGCTAGCCTTGATGCGCCTGAGATCCGATTTGTGGTTTAACTATGGGAGCCTGGGGGGAGAGGTGGGCGCCGCCTGGCAAAACCTGGATAGCCGGTTGGGGGCGATTGAGGCTCAAGCCAGTTTGGGCGCCAGCCAGACGGTAGAGTCCTTAAAATTCCTCTTGGTGTCGGGGGCAGGATTTTGAGAGTGTAAGAAAAAGGCCGGGATAGCGTCTTATAGATGATGGAATATTTAAACGACACCTGGAAACTGAAAGTACAACTTGAATGCCTGAAATATGTTAAACATGCTTTTTAGCGCCATCAGCGAAACGATCAGCGACATTATCAAGTTAATTTCAATGGATCCCGAGGGAAAAAACCATGGACAGGGAAAGCGGCCAAGATCAGTTTAATATATACTGGGAGACTCGATGGATAAAAAATCCTTTGCCCGAGCTTACCAGAAGTACGCCGAAGCCATCTTTCGACACTGCTACTTTAGGGTTTATGAAAGAAGCGATGCCCGAGATATTACCCAGGACACATTCGTTCGAGCATGGGAATACTTATCAAATGGGCAGGAGATTGATAATATGAGAGCATTTTTATACAAGGTAGCCGGCAACCTGGTGGTGGATTATTACCGGAAGAAGAAAGAGGTGTCTTTGGACCACTTGCGCGAGAAGGGCTTTGAGCCGGAAGGCGATTCGGGCAATGGCTATGAAACTAGACTAGATGCCAAGACGATTAGGCGGCTGCTAACCAAGCTTGACGACGGCTACCGGGAAGTAATCGTTTTGCGGTACATCGACGGCTACAAGCCGAAAGAGATGGCGGAGATTATGGGCGTTGAAGCCAACACGGTGTCGGTTAGGCTCCACAGGGCAGCTAAAGAATTTAAAAAAATTTTAAGGAGGAACGGTTTTAACCATGAATATGGACAGATTTGATCAGGATTTAAACCAAATATTGGCCAAGGGTCGTGAAGTAAACTTAGGCTTTTGGGAAAAACAAGCGATGGGCTTTAGCATCATGGGGAAGATTTTCGGGAGTCTGACGGCGGGACTTCTATTGGTGCCGAAAAAGGCGGTGGCACTCGCCGGGCTGAGCTTACTCGCAATCGGGGGCGGGAGTGTTTGGGCCGCCGAGCAGGCTTTGCCCGGCGATGCGCTTTATGGTTTGAAGGTAGCGGCACATAACGGGGTGGGGGTAGTGGTTCAAGTAGCGCCGGAAGCAAAGGCCAACTGGGCGATCAAAGAAATCGACAGAACGATGAGAGAGATAGAGAAGTTTGAAGAAGAAGGCGGCCAGGTGGATGTTGAACTGGAAGCGCAGACTAATACCATAATTGAAACTCAGCTTGATAATTTTTATGAAGCCAAAGCCAAAGTAGTAGCCAAAAAGGGGGCCAAAGCGGGAGAAAAGCTGGAAACCAGGCTAGGCAGCCGGGTGAGAAACTTAGCCCGTTGGCTTGACGGCGAGGCGATGGTAGGCGGGGGAGCCGAAGGCAAGATCGAGGCAGAAACCGAGGCGGAGGTCAAAGGTGAGGCGGTTGAGGGAGACGCAGAAGGCAAGACAGAGATAGAAACCCAGGCAGAGGCAGAAGGGGAGGCAGAAAAAGACGAGGCAGAAGCGGCAGAGGCGAGGGGCAAAAGCGGGGTGCGTTTCGAACTGCCGAAGATCAAGCTCGATTTTAGTTTTTGAAGAAGTCGGCGGTGCGGGACATGGCGGTGTTGAAAACTGCCCCTTCGAGGTTGTGGCCGCCGCTGGGGTATTCAAAAAGCTGGTGGGGAATGGCGGTGGTATTGAGGATTTGGATTAAATTTTGCGAGTAGCCGATATTGACCACGTTATCGTTTTCGGCGTGGTGGATTTGGATGGCGCCTTGGACACCGTCCAAAAAATTGGTGGCAGGGACCTGGCTCCAGAAAGAGGATGAAGGGTCAAACTCGCCGTGGGTGGCAAAAAGTTCTTCTCGCCGGCGTCTGCGATCGTCGTCCATGCCGGGCGGGCGGTAGGAACGGTCGGCCAGGCGGTACTCCTGCCAATCCTCATAGGTATAAACTGCCCCGGCCCAGATGACCACTTTGGGGATGTCGGGTTTGGCGGCCAAGGCGCGCATGACGACGTTGCCGGCCATGGAGTGGCCCCAGAGGCCGATTCTATTTGGGTTGACCAGGTCGAAAGATTCTAAAGCGGCGTAAGCGTTTAAGGTATCGATGACGTAGTCGCCGGAGTAATAGGCCCCGCTAGCCTGACCCTCTGACTGGTCGTGGCCCCGAAGGTCGATTTTGAAAACCACCAAGCCTTGTTCGGCTAAATACGAGGCATAGGCATGATAGTTTTCCAGAGTGCGGTAGTTAGCCGGCGGAATATAGCCGTGGATAAAAACGACGGTGGGGAAACCTGCCGGCGGCGGCTCGGCTTTGGGGACATATAAAAGGCCGTTGACTTTTAAGCCGTCGGAGGCGTAGCTGGTTAAGTAAGCGATATAGTCATCGCTTTCCAGCGCCAGGTTTAACTGGCCTAGCCGGCTTTGGTAGGAGCGGTTTTTTAAATAAGGGATGGTTAACTTTTCAAAAGGCATGGGGTTGGCCGGGTTGTCCTCGGCGGCTTGGTTGGTGGTGGTCCGCCAGCTGGCGGAAGGGGCGGCGGTTTTGGGGCCGGTAAAGATAAGGTAGCCGAGGCCGACGATAAAAAGGGCGACCAGCACCAGGCGGCGGAATTTTTGGCGGTTGAGGCGCCCGGCCATTTTTTTGGCTAAAGCCGCGGCCAGGAAAGAAACCAAAATAGCCCAAACCAGGGTGGTGGGGCCGTAGTCTTTTAAGCTAAAGTGGTTGAGCCAGTAGCCGCTTAATCTGGCAGTGTCAATGAGCAAGCCGATGGCGCCGGAAGTAAAGATGTAGATGGATTTGTCAAGGTTGAAGGCAGTCAAAAAGGCACTTCTGACGGCGCCGCCGACGCCAAAGACGGCGGCAGTCAGACCCGAGAGGCCGCCGCCTAGAGCAGCGTTTAAGTTGGTGGGTTTGAGACGCCAGCGGGGCTTTTTAAAAATGAAAATGACGTAGCCGACTAAGAAAAGACCTAAAAGTTTTTTGAGTTCAAACTCGGGCAGGATGCCGGGGAGGCCGGCGGCGGCAAAAGCAACGATGATGCCGGGGAGGCCAAAAAGCCAGATTAATTTCCAGTTGAGGCCCCTTTTAAAAAGAAAGATTTTCCAGACATCGACGAACCAGTGGATAATGCCGGCAAAAAACAAGGTTTCGGGCAGAGGGTAGAAAAGCGATAGCGTGGGCACCAGGATGGTGGAGGAGCCGAAGCCGGTGATGGTGCCGACAAAAGCGCCGACGAAAGTCAAAAGAACGACTAGGAGAGCAGCCATCAGGCTATTTTAGTTTTTCCAGCTTCATCATGGCGGCGCCTTGAGCAAAGTCAAGCACCAAAGCCAAAACGAAAGCGACGCGCCAGGAAGAGATGCCAAAGCCTAAATTGTCGGCCAAGCGGGCGATTGCCCAGACGGCGACAAAGTTTAGGATGAAGTATTTAACCATCCATTCTTTTGCGGTGAGCCTTCGGCCTTTGACTCGCTCGATTTCCCTGACAAAAGGAATGGCAAAGGTGTTTAGAAGCGCCAAGGTGCCGACGGCGTGGATTAAAGCCCAGCCGGGGGTGATATTGGCGGTGCCTAAAACTACGGCGCGGGGAAAGTAGCGGGAGCTCAAGTAAACGATGAGGGCGTTGACCGTCCAGAGAACAAAGAAAGTGACCACCAGGACAATGCCGGGGTTTTTGAGAGGAGAGAAAGATTTGGTTTTGGCCATATTTTAAGTGTAGCAAATTTTGATTTTGAAAGCTAGGTGTATGATGTTTAGTGTATGTGGCGCAAAATAGCAGTCTGGGTCGGTTTGGTCGGCGTTTTAATCGGGGGGGGTTTGACGGGTTTAAAGTTGTTACCCAAAAAGGAGTGGGTGGGGCCGAAGCACACGGTAGCGGTAGTGGCGATAGACACGGCGCCGAAAAATTTGTGGGACGAGGAGATAGGCATTTATGTTAAGGGCAATCACGACAATTACCTGCAGAAAGGAAAAGTTTGGGAGAGGCCGGCAGAGATAAAGTTTTATGAGGTTGACGGCAAGTTGGTTTTTGAAAACAAAATTGGTTTGAGGCTCCACGGCGAAGGGACCCGGTTAATGCCGCAAAAGTCGTTTAGAGTTTATTTTAAAGAAGTGGAGGGCGGGGCAGGGATAATAAGCTACCCGGTGTTTGGAGCCGAGGGAAGTAAAAGATACGCCAGCTTGGTGTTGAGGCCGGGAGACAACCAGGAGACGATGATTAGGGATGAGCTGGCCAGTAGGTTGGTGAGACAAAACTCGGATATAGACGTGCGTTTGGCCCGGCCGGTGGCGGTGTACCTTAACGGAGAATATTGGGGACTTTATTTTCTTCAGGAGAGGTTCGACCAGGCTTACTTTAGGGAAAGATACGGCGCCAGTTCTAACTTATTGGATTTAGTCGAAGTGGTTTTGGCCAGCGGGGAAAACAAGGGTTTGGCGGTGGTGGATAAAGAACTTAACAACCAGGTAGCCGTGGAAGAATATAATCAGCTTTTGGCCAAGGTGCGGGAGTGTCATGGTTGTTTCGGTTACTATTCTTTGGACGGGATAGTAGATCTGACTAACTTAAGGGATTATTTGGTTTGGGAGATGTTTTTTGGCAATGCCGACTGGCCCTACAATAATACTAGGGCTTGGCGGTATAAAAAAGAAGGCAAGGGCGAACTGGATGGGAGATGGCGCTGGTTGCTGTTTGACCTTGATGCGGGCATGGGGGAGGCTGCCGTCAATCCTTATGACCAGTTGGTGGATGAAGCCTTCCCCTTAAGAAACTTGTTTTATGATCCGAACTTTATCAGCGGTTATTCGAGGAGGGTTGAGGAGCTTTTTGGCGGAAAGTTTCGCGGGGAGGAGTTGGCGGCGGAGGTTGACAGCTTAGCGGCCGAGGTGAGGCCGGAGATGGCGCGCCAAATTGAGCGTTGGGGCAATCAAGTTGCAGACGATGGCTCGCATGGAGTCGGGAGCCTGGATGAATGGGAGAGGCAAATTGAATTGTTGAAAGTGTTTTTAAGCAATCGGCCCGAGGAGTTTGTCAGCTTAACGAAAAGTTTTGCGGCCGGGGTTTGACAGCCCAGAGTGGCTGGTTTAGGATTTAATCCGTGGCTAAACTTAGTCAAGAATTAACAGATTTATACCGGCGGATAGGGGAGCTTGGCTTACCCACTTTGAGTTTTGCGGCGATTCACTTAAACTCAAAAGGTTTTTCCTGGGCGGAGCTGGGGCGCGAGCGGGGGGTAACTTACCAAAAGGTCAACCAAGGCAAAAAGGAAACTGATTTTTTGATTGCCTGGATTAAAAAGCGGATGGAGGCTGAAAAAGTTAAGTACGTGGCGGTGAACATTTCCGGCAAGGGAGACTTGGAAGAGTTGGGGGCGGGGCTGTGGCTTAAGCTTGACGCGGTGCCTTTAATCGACAGGCGAACCAAAAATCCCAGCAAAAGGCGGTTGGATTGGCTGGCCAGAAGGACGCAAACTAAGTTTGAAGCCGACGACGTGGTCAAGGTGAAGCTAAAATCAAGAAACCAGGTGGAGGTAGCTTGGCTGGTGAGAAGCCAGGAATACGAAAAGGTGGATAAAAAGTGGTGGCGCAGGCTAGTTAGTCAAGCGGAGGAGTTTGGGAGTAAAAAAATTTTGTTTATTAATGCCACTCCCCGCGGCGGCGGGGTGGCGATGATGCGCCACGCCTTGGTGAGGCTTTATAAGTTAATCGGGGTTGACGCCCGCTGGCACGTGTTGCAGGAGCGGGCCGAGGCTTTTGAGGTGACCAAACGCAAGTTTCATAACGTGCTCCAGGGAGCGGCCGGGCGGGGGGTTAGTTTGACCGGCAAGGATAGGCAAGTTTATGAGGCATGGATCGGCGAGAACGCCGAGATGCTCAAGCCGGTGATAGAGCGGGCCGACGTGGTGGTGATTGATGACCCGCAGCCTTCGGGGTTAATTAAGTTTATCAGGCGTTGGGCCGAAGACAAAAAAATTATTTACCGGTCGCACATTCACCTTGACAGTAAGTTGATTAACCGCTCGGGGACGGCGGCAAGGAGAAGCTTTGAGTATATTTGGGCCAATGCCAAAAAGGCGAACGTGTTTATCAGCCACCCGATGTTGGAGTTTATCCCCAAGGTGGTATCCCGTGACCAGGTAGTACTTTGGGGGGCGGCCACCGATCCTTGGGACGGGATCAACAAACCCTTGACGCGAGCGCAAACCAACTACTACTTGAAGCGGTTTAACAAAATCCTTTTGGAGGAGGGACAGGAACCTTTGGATTTAACCAGAGACTACATTATCCAGATTGCCAGATTTGACCCGTCAAAGGGAATTGAAGATGTGCTGGAAGCTTTTAGATTGCTTAGGGCAAAAATGGAGAGTAAGCCCCCCCGTAAAGCTAGGCTACGGGGTAAACCCCAGTTAGTGCTGGCCGGCCATGGGTCGATAGACGATCCCGACGGGGCGCCGATTTTTAACTTGATTTCAGGGTTAGTTGGTAGCCAGCGCTACCGGCACCTGAAAGATGACATCAAGATAGCCAGGCTGCCGGCGGTGGATCAGATTTTAAACGCACTCTTGCGCCGCTCAAAAGTTGCCTTGCAGCTGTCTCACAAAGAAGGTTTTGAGATTAAGGTGACCGAGGCTTTGATGAAAGGGGTGCCGGTAGTCAGCTACAACGTCGGGGGGATACCGCTTCAAATCAAAGACGGCGTCAGCGGCTTGGTGGTGAAAAAGACTGGCAACACCAGGCAGGTGGCAGAAAAACTTTACCGGCTTTTGACCGACAAAAGGTTTTATCAAAAGATGAGCCGGGGGGCCAAACGGGAAGCAATCAAAGAGGGGTTGACGGTGCCCAACGCCGCCGTTTGGCTGTATCTGGCTAACAAACTGGTAGAATAGAGGGATGGAAAATTTAGGTTTGATTTTATTAGCGACGGGGCTGATCAGTCTGGGTGGCTTAATCGGGATTGTTAGCTTGGCGGTTAACCAAAAGCGTTTAGAGCGAGCCCTTTTAGTCTTGGTGAGTTTGTCGGCGGGGGCTTTAATGGGTGGCGCCTTTTTACACTTGCTGCCTGAAGCGGTAAACCAGCTTGATTCGGAATTGGCTTTTGGGGGAGTTTTGGTGGTATTTATTGGGTTTTTCTTGGTGGAGAAAGTGCTTCACTGGCATCACTGCCATAAGGGAAATTGTGAACAAAAGGAGCTTTTGGGGAGGATTAATTTGATCGGCGACAGCCTGCACAATTTTTTGGACGGGCTGATTATTGCGGCCGGGTTTGGGGTGAGTCGAAATTTGGGTTGGGCGACAACATTGGCGGTGGCTTTGCACGAAATTCCCCAGGAGATCGGCGATTTTGGGGTGCTACTTTACGCCGGTTGGGGAAGAAGGAAAGCTTTGGTAGCCAATTTTTTGGCGGCCCTGACGGTGGTTTTGGGAGGAGCGATTGGGTACCTGATTTCGGTGAGCGACAACTTAATTGCCTACATGCTGCCGGTGGCGGCCGGTGGCTTTATCTACATTGCTGCGTCAGACCTGATGCCGGAGATTAAAAAAGAAGAGAGTTTGAGAAAGTCGGTGAAGCTTTTTTTGGTGTTTTTGCTGGGAGTAGGGTTAATGTGGGCGTTAAAATTACTGGAGCCTTAAACTATGGAAGCGAGAGACTTTAAGCAAAGATTAAAGGCGGCGGAAAGCCTCTTGGCTCAAAAAACCACCAGCCGGACTAAGTTTGAGGCGGCACGAAAGCTAATCTCCGGGATTAATCCGACGCTTGACGCCAAATTGAAGCGGGTGGCCAAGGTTTTGGCGACGGTGGAGAAAATAAAAAAGGGTAAAGTGATCGAGCTGGCGGCCGAGCGCTTGTCGGCGGGTACCCCCGAGCAGAAAAAAAGAAAAAAGAAATTACTGCTTTTGATTAATGCTTGGAAAGACTTAAAGGCAGAGGTTGGCAGGGTGAGAAGCGAGTTTGAAAAACCAGACGCCAAAGGAATGGCTCAATTGGCAGCTTACGCCAAAGGCCCATTGGGGTTGGTAACAGCAGCGGCAGCGGTAGTGGTGGGGGCAGGTTGGTGGTTGAGTCAGAATGCGGCTGAAGTCGAGCTAGTCAACCGCGGCTGTGACCCGATTCAGCCGGCGGTGTCCCGGACGCTTAACTTGCCGGGCTTGAGGCTGCCGAGCCAGCCGATTGGCGACGGGGAATCAGCGGTGGCTTTAGTGCCGCCTTTAAAAGTGGCGGTAGAGGGTGGAGAGCGGCAAGTGGGTTTGTCAATTTACGGTTTGAAGATGGGGTTTGAGCTTGCGGAAGGAGCCAGCGATGTCAAGTACGACGGCCAGTCGCTTTTAAACCAAACCAATGTGATCAAGCTAGCGCCGGGATCGAGGCACCAAGTAGAGCTTGAGTGCGATTAAAAACAGCGCCAGCATGACTATTTGGCAGGCGCCGCAGACGGGGCAAAAAACCTTTTCGACAAAGATTTCCAAGTAGGTGAGTCTTAAGCAAAAGACCATGCCAAAGGCGGCCATGGCGAGCATCAGTTTGGGGAGTTTCATCAGGGCAGAGTAAAGAATCAGGATGTAGCCGACTAGACCGATGAGGGCGACGGGCAGGCCCAAGAATTCGGCCAAAGGCCCCTTGGTGACGGCGTCGCAGTTGACGGTGGCGGTAATGTCGCACAGCCCCGGAGGGACGGGGGCAAGGTAGGAGTAGAAAAGGTAGCTGGCCAGGATAATGCCGAAGACAGAGAGCCAAGTGGCGGCTTTATAGAGTTTAGCCATTAAGGTATTATACACACAATGGATAAAAAGAGTTGGTGGTTGACCGCGGGGACGATTTTGGCGGTGTTGGTGCCGGTGGTGGTGTTTGCGCTGGTGGCAGGCAAGCCCAAGGTTGAGCCGGGCAGATACGATGCTCTGGCCCAGTGTTTGAGCGACAAGGGAGTAAAAATGTACGGGGCTTATTGGTGCTCGCATTGCCAGAATCAAAAAGAGATGTTTGGTGAAAGTTTTAGCAAGGTAGACTATGTAGAGTGCTCTCTTCCCGGAGGCCAAGGGCAAACCGACGAGTGTGCGGCAGCCGGTATTTCCGGCTATCCGACGTGGGAGTTTGGGGATGGCAGTAGGGTTGAGGGTGAGCTTCAGCTTTCAGTTTTAGCCCAAAAGTCCGGCTGTGAGTAAGTGGGGTATTTTAAGTTTGTTGTTTTTGGTTTTAGTAGTGGTAGTTTTGGCGTTGCCTAGGGCAGAGAAGCGGTGGAGGATAAATGGGGTGGAGATAAATCTTGAGGTGGCCGATAGCCCGGAGGAGAGGGTTAAGGGCTTGTCGGGCAGAGACAGTTTGGGTGAAAATGAGGGGATGGTGTTTGTGTTTGAGCAGCCGGGGATTTACCCGTTTTGGATGAGGCAGATGAAGTTTGAGCTTGATTTTTTATGGGTGAGGGATTGCCGGGTGGTGGAGCTAACCGAGAAGGTCCCGCCGACAGCTTGGCAGTCTGGGCGGGCAGGGCCTACTAGAGTCAGTCCAAGCCAGCCGGTGGATATGGTGATCGAGGTAAATGGAGGCTTTGTCGAAAGGCATGGGGTCGAGTTGGGAGACAAGATAGAAAAGTGTTAAGATTGAAGTGAGTTATGCCCTTGAGCCTGCCCCAAGTCCAGGAGATTGTTTTAAAGTCTGGTAAAGTTTCCCCAGAAGATTTAAACGAGGCGGTAAAGACAGCCAAGCATTTAGAAGTGCCTTTGGAAGAAGTGTTGGTGGGGAGACGTTTGATTTCACCGGAAGAACTAGGCGGGTTACTCGCCGAGGCTTACCGGATTTCTTATCTAGACCTTAAAACCCTGGAGCTTAACCGGGAGGTTTTAAAGCTGGTGGCGGAAGAGTTTGCCGAGAGCCATCATGTAGTGCCGGTGGAGGTGCGCGACAACGTGGTGACTTTGGCGATGGAAGACCCCAGCGACTTGGAAGCGATCGAGTTTGTTAAAAAACAGACCGGTTATGGAGTGATGCCGGCGTTTACCGACAAGGCAGGGATGAGTCAGGCCTTGCGGCTTTATAAGGGAACTTTAAAAGAAGAGTTTGCCGAGTTGGTAGAAAAGACGACGGTAAAAAGAGTAGACGTTAACCGACCGTTAGTAGAGCTAGCCAAAGACGTGTCGGTGGTAAAGGCAGTGGACGCGCTTCTTTCTTCGGCCGTGGTGGAACAGGCTTCGGACATTCATCTGGAGCCTTTGGGGAATGAGGTAGTAGTCAGATATAGGATCGACGGAGTCTTAAACGATGTCTTGATTTTACCCTCAGAGCTTCATCCGGCGCTGGTAGCCAGGATCAAGATTCTTGCCAACCTTAAACTTGACGAGACCAGGCTGCCTCAGGACGGCAGGATGCAGTTTTTGAGCAAAAAAGGCGACAAGGTGTCGCTTAGGGTGTCGGTGTTGCCGACGGTAGAAGGGGAGAAGGTAGTTTTGAGAATTTTAGAAGAAGTGCTTCAGCATTTTTCTCTGAATTCTTTGGGGCTTGAGGCAGACCAGGAAAAACGGGTGGCCAGGTCGATTAATAAGCCGCACGGGATGGTGCTGGTGACCGGGCCGACCGGGTCGGGCAAGACGACGACGCTTTACACCATTTTGGGGATGTTGAATACTGTCGGGGTAAACATTTGCACCGTTGAAGACCCGGTGGAAAACAGGATCAGGCGGGTAAACCAAACCCAGGTTAATCCGCAGGCAGGCTACAGCTTTGCCACTGGGTTGAGGAGTTTGTTGCGGCAAGACCCGGACATTATCATGGTGGGAGAAATCAGGGATCAGGAGACAGCGAAAATCGCCGTCAACGCGGCCATGACCGGGCATTTGGTGTTGTCGACGCTTCACACCAATGACGCGCCGGGGACGGTGCCGCGGCTGCTTGATTTATCGGTAGAGTCGTTTTTGCTGGCGTCAACTTTGGAGCTGGTGGTGGCTCAAAGGTTGATTCGTAAAGTGTGTAAGCATTGTTTAGTGGAGTACGCGCCGCAAAAAAACTGGGAGGAGACGTTAAAGCAGGTGGTCAATGATGAGGCGGAACTAACAGAGGTGTTGACGCTTTTTCCTAAAAAATTAATCGGGGGCAAAGGCTGTCCTAAGTGCCGTTATTCCGGCTACAGGGGCAGGATGGGAATTTTTGAAGTCATGGGAGTGAGTGAAGCAATGAGGGAACTGATTGTGAAGCAAAAGTCTGGGGCAGAATTGAGGCGGGTGGCGAGGGCTGAGGGGATGAAGTCGATGTTGATGGCGGGGATGATGAAGGTGGCTTCCGGGGTGACGACGGTGGAGGAAGTACTTAGGGTCAGTCTGGAGTGATATGGCGCAGTTTAAGTACTTAGTCAGTCTTAAAGGCGAGGAAGAGGCGGGAGTCTTGGAAGCCGACTCTTTGGCGGAAGCGGCGGAAAAATTAACCGAGCAAGGAGGGTATATTTTGAAGCTGGTGCCGCGGTTTTCCTTGGGGCCGGCAAGGGTAAGGCAGTGGTTGGAAGAGGCAATGGCCGCCGGAGAGGGGATGAAGGCGAGTGAAAAAATTTTGTTTACTACCCAATTGGGGTCGATGCTCAAAACCGGGCTGCCGATAATCGAGGCGATCGAGGTGTTTGTGGAGGAAAAAGGCGGCGGCTCGTCGGCGTTACTGCGGCAAATCATGGAGCAGCTTAAAAGCGGCAAAAAATTGTCGCGGGCTTTGGAGAGATATGCTAAAGTATTTGACCGGGCTTACGTCAACGTGGTCCGTTCGGGAGAAACAATGGGGACTTTGGCTGAGAGTTTGGAGTATTTAGGGGATCAAATGAGGCGAGAGCACGAGTTAAAGGTTAAGGTTCGCTCGGCGATGATTTATCCGCTGGTGGTGGTGATTGCTATGGCGGCGGTGATGACGTTTATTTTGCTGTCGGTGGTGCCCAAGATCGTGATTTTTGCCGAGAATTCTGGAGCCCAGCTGCCGAGGATAACTGCCATAATGGTGGCGGCAACAGGTTGGCTTAATAAGTTTTGGTGGTTGGCGCTTTTGGCGGTGACCTTTGTCGGGGGTTTAGTTTGGAGATTAACCAAAACCAAGGAGGGCAAGAAGTTTTTTGCCGGGTTGGTTTTGAAGCTGCCGGTGTTAGGCAGCTTGGTGGCGCGCTACAACCAGGTGAGGTTTGCGCGGTTACTCGCTGGGTTTTATGCCCATGGGATTAGCGTCGAGTCGGCGTTTGAGATTCTATCTGAATCGCTAACTAACTATTATTACTCTGAAGCGTGTTTGAGGCTGAAGCAAAAGCTGGTGATGGGGAGGAGTTTATCGGAGGCGTTGGAGTCGGAAAAAAAGCTGTTTCCGCCGATTATGAGCCGGGTGGTTAAAGGGGCGGAGAGGACGGGGGATTTAGACAAGACTTTGACCAGGCTGTCGACCTACTACGAACAGGAGTTGGAAACGGCTTTAAAGAATTTGACCACGATTATCGAGCCGGTATTGATCGTACTATTAGGAGTCGGGGTGATCGGGATTGCGCTGGCGGTGATTGTGCCGATTTATCGAGTTACCACGCAACTGAAATGAAGTCAAACGGTTTTACTTTTTTGGAAATTTTGGTAGTGATGGCGATGATGGCGACGATGGGGATAGCCGGGGTTATAACTTACGGTCGGGTACAGAGACAAGAAGAAATGACGGCAGTGGTGGTGACCGTAGCGGAAATTTTAGCCAGGGCTAGAGTGGGTTCGGTGAGCGGAGACAAGGATACCAGTTGGCGGGTCGATCTTCTGGCCAACAAGGCGGAGTTAAAGGATGGCTTGGGCAACTTGGTGGTCCAGTACAGCCTACCGGCAAGATACAGTTTGAGTTCGCCGGTGAGTCAAGTCGAGTTTGGGCGGGGTGACGGCCGGGTGGCCGGTTGTGAGTCGGGGTGTTTAGTCACCGTTAGCCAACTGGGGGGGAGTTTAAGCCAGAGCTTTCGCATTTTGTATTCAGGGGTAGTGGAGTACTAATGAGGCGGGGTTTTACACTAGTCGAAGTGTTGGTAGCCTTGGCGTTACTTTCGACTTTGGTGGTAGGAGTGGTGACTTTGACCGGTTTATCCACGAAGGCGAGCGCCACCTTGAGGTTGAAAGCATCGGCCGGAGCGATATTGACAAAAACGATGGAGGCGACGCTGGCAGTGAGAGCCTCAAACTTTGGCAGTTTGACCGAGGGAACTTTTCATCCAGAAGTGGTGGGGGGGAAGTGGGCTTTGACCCCCGGTAAAGAAACGGTGGATGGGGTAGAACGCTGGGTGGAGATTTCCCGGGTGCAGCGGGAAGTTTCTTGCGGCGGTGAAAGGGTGTGCCCGATCGTTGACAGCGGCGGAGTGGTAGACCCGGTTACTTTTAGAGGGAAAGCTTTTGTTTCTTGGAGTGAGTTAGGAGAGGTGAGACAAGAGAGTTTAGAAAGTTTGTTGACTTTTTGGAGGTAACAGTGTTAAGTACGAAGCTCGAAGCACGAAATTCGAAAGCTGCTTTTAGCCTGATTGAGATTTTGGTGGCCCTGGGCGGGTTGGTGGTGTTGAGCGTTTTGGCGATCTCGTTTTTCTTTTTGACTTTGACGCAAAGGGATGAGGCGGTGGCGGAATCTAGCGCTGTGGAGCAGACGGAGGCCGCCTTTGCCTTAGTGGGCAGGGCGGTGAGGGCGGCTCAAACCATCACGGTATCAGAGGCGGGGACGAGGTTGGAGTTAACCGGCGCCAGCGAGTGCTGGTTGTTTGATTGGGACGAAATCAATGGAGAATTAAAGTACGGCCGGACGCAAGGATCAAGCTGCAGCTTGCCGGCTGGAGCAGACGAGCGGGTGACCAGCCAGACGGCAGAAATAGAAAACGTCAGTTTCAGCTTGCTGGCGCCGGATGATTCAAGTCGGAGCATAGAAATGACCTTAGGGGTGGCGGTTTTCCGCCCCTTGGCTTCGAGTCAACAAACGTTTTCTCAAGTGTTTGTCAATGTGGTTGATGAGAGGGGAGAGGAAGATGATTAAGTCGGGGAATTCTACGGGGCAGGTGGCGTTGATCATCGTTTTTGGACTGGGGGTGTTGGGGGTGCTTTTGGCGGTGGCTTTTTCTCGGTTGGCGCCCCAGGCGGTGGTGCGGCAGCAGGCCCTGGCTGATTCGAGTAAGGCCTACTTTGCGGCCCAGAGTGGAATTGAAGAACTGATGCTAAGGCTTAGGAGCCATCACAACTTTGGCGACAGTTGGGAGATGGTTTATCAGCTCGATAACGGGGCGGTGTTTTATGCTACCATTTCCGGTAATTTATCGACTAAGATTGCTACTTCGACGGGCATGTTTAAAACTTATGTCAGAAAGCTTGAGGTGCAAGTAGCGGAGAGCGACAGCAAAACGTCATTTTTGTTTGCGGTTCAATCGGGTGAGGGGGGTTTTGAGCTGGAAAGAAACACCGTGATACGGGGTATCGGAGGGGCGGCGGGAAATGTTTATACCAACGGCGACATTTTGGGAGAGAATAAAACCAGCGGCACGTCGGGGTCAAAAATTTTGGGTCAGGCTTGGGCGGTGGGGAAGGTGAGCGGGTTGACGGGTGACACAAGCGGCGGAGTTTACATCCAAAGTGACGCGGCGGCCAACGAGCTGGTTAGGTGTGGTATAGGTGGGAATGCGCTGGCGCCGGCGGCTCCGGGACCGGGGTGTGAGTTTGAGGGCGACTTTACGGTTGCGGCTCCGCCGGAAGCGCTTTCGATAGAGTCAGTGGATACAGAGTTTTGGAAACAGCAAGCGGTGCAGTCGTCGCTGTGGCCGGGAAACTGCGTCATCCAAAGCGGCGGAGGAGTGGAGGATTGTTCGGGGGCGGATAAAAGGTTGGGGTCGGTTAAAATCGAGGGTGATTTGGTGGTCAATTCCAACTCCAGTTTTACCTTGACCGGTCCGGTGTGGGTAGAAGGAGATTTGACGATCAACTCGAACGTCGATGTTTATGTAGATGACGCATTAGGCAGCGAGGGAGTGGTGGTGGTAATCGACTATCCGGCAAACCAATTTAGCCGGGGCAAAGTGGTGGTAGCAAGCAACGTCGATTTTTTCCAGACATCAGAGGGCGGGCCGGCGGTGTTGGTGACGACTAATACAGAAGAATCTTGCTCGGGAGTGCCGGCGGTGACGGCGGCCTCAAACACAACTTCGGTGGTGTTTTCGGCGCCTAGCGGCTGCGTTTTCTTTGAAAGCAACTCTTTCGTTAGAGGGGTGTTGGCCAACGCGGTCCACTTGTCGAGCAATTCGGTGATCGAGTACGACCCGAGGTTGGCGGCGGTGATTTTGACTACTGGTTTGGGTGGTTGGCAGGTGATTGGTTTCACCGAACTGGTAGAATAGGTTAATGCCCAAAAAAGCTGCCCTAGGACTATTGATCAGTGATACTTCGTTGGAAGCGGTGGAACTTAATACGGCGCAAGGCAAGTTTTTTGTAAAGAGCTACTCGTGGTTGAAGCTAAAGCAGGGAGTGGTTTCCGGAGGCAGGGTGGTAGATGAGGCGGTTTTATCAGAGAACTTGAAGCTTTTATTAAAGAATGCCAAGCCGAGCCAGATGCGGGGGCCGGTGGTTTTTGGTTTGCCCCAGTCGCAAGTATTTTTGAAAGTGTTTAACATTCCCGGTTTTGAAGGCAAAGAAATGGATGAGGCGATCAATTGGCACGTTGGCTCTTTGGCGCCGGTTTTGCCCGGAGACTCTTATACTTCTTATGAGATTATTGGCAAAGCTAAGGAAAATCAGGTAAAAATTTTGTTGGTGGCGGCGGGGAAAATAGCGGTTGACGGCTACTTGAAGACTTTTGACAAGGCAGGTATCGAGGTGGCAGCGATCGAGCCGGTGGCCGAGGCTCGCGCCAGGCTGATCGATCCGAAAATGCTTTCTGGTAAGACGGTGGTAAGCCTGCACGTTTATCGAAGTTTATTGGCAGTGGCGATTTTGACCCACGGCAAGTTGTGGTTTAGTAGCGAGAAGGTGATTTCCGGCAACGGGCGGGAGATTAATGATGCCGTAGATGAAATGGTCGGCTTTTTTAACAGTAAACGAGAGGGAGACGAACCGGACATATCGCAAATTATTTACAGCGGCGACCAGCAAGGGGTGGAATGGGTTAAGGCGGCGTTGACGGGGAGGAGTCTGCCGGTGACTAAGGCGGAGGGCGGTATGGTTTTAAAAAAATCGACGGCGGTTGCCGACCTCACGGCAGCAGCCTTTGCGCCGGCTTTGGGGTTGGCGATGCGGGGCAGGGTAGAGCAAAAGGGTTTAGTAGACTTACTGCCCGATTGGCCCACGAACAAACTCAAGGCCGGTAGATTAAAGCGGGGTTTGGTGGCGGCAGTAAATTTAGGAGCAGTAGCGGTGTGGTTAACGGTGGGGTTTTGGCTTTTTTTCTGGTGGCAGCTGACACAAAACAAGGCGGCTTTAAGTGAAAGGCTCGACCAGGTAAACCAGCTGGTAAACGAGCAGCAAACGAGTCAGCTTTCTTCATGGAAGCGGGAGTTTGACCAAATAGTAAAGTCAGCAACGTTGATCGACGATTCGCGGGTGGCGATGAGCCAGGTTTTGAGCAACTTGGCGTCGCTGACACCCTCGGGGGTAAGAATTACGGCTTTTGCTTACGAGGGGGGGACCAAGAAGTGGTCGATTGCCGGCATAGCCGATAGCCGGGAAGCGGTGCTAAGCTTTGACAAGTCTTTAGAGGATTCTTCCTTCTTTTTCGACCACCAGCTTTATTTTAGCAGCCTGGAAAGCAACCAAGGAGTATTGTTTAGAGTCAGCGGGGGCAGCAATGGTTAAAAAGATATTGCTCTCGGTGGGGATTTTGGTTTCAATCAGCTTGATGTTGGTGGTGAGGAAGGAGTGGATAGCAGTCAGCCAAGTAGAAAGGGAAGTTGAGGCTAAGGCTGTTAAGGTTAAAGACCTTGATGCCTTGGTTTTCGAGCAGCAGTTTGTGGAAAAGGATTACGACCAGCTGAAGCGTTTTTTCCCTGAAGGAGAAGAGGGGGTGGCGCGGGTGGCAGAAAGTTTGGAGGCGATGGCGGCAAGTAGCGGAGTGGTGTTACGCTTAGAGTTTGAAGATTTTCCGGATCGGGTGGATATTGGTGGGGCGTATCAAACGGGCTTGGCGATTGAAGCGGTAGTGGAGGGCCCGTATCAGAGCGTTATTTCTTGGCTTAAGGCGGTGGAGGCTCTGCCTTATTTTGTCAAGCTTACCGATGTTAAAGTGGGTCCGCCGCGGTTGGGTGGGGGAGGGGTGAGGGCCGAATTTAGCGGGGTGATATTTTTAAGATGAGTATGAGTGAAACAAATTATCAAGACGAAATTAAGTATTATCAAATCAGGTTGACGGTAGTGCTGCTCTTGGTGGCGGGGTTGATGGGGCTAGAGGCAGTGTTGGCTTGGCGTTGGTACCAGAACGAAAAACAAGCAGCGAAGCCGCAGGAAACGATGAGCCAGTTTCAGCGCCAGGAGTTTAATGGGCTGTGGCAAAGACTCAAGGAAAAGACGATAGAGGTTGATATTAACCAGGGAATTAGTTATGGTAGTCAAGTAGGAAGGCTAGAGCCTTTTGACTAATTTGAAAGGAGGTGAGAAAAGTAAATGTTATCTGCCCGAATGAAGAAATTAACCGGTTTTACCTTGGTAGAGCTTTTAGTAGTAGTAGCGATTTTGGGGATTTTGGCAGCGATTTTGATTTTGGCGATTAACCCGGCCGAGGCTCAAAGAAAGACTCGAGACTCGACCAGAATTTCCGACTTGGCCACAGTCAGGCAAGCGGTAGACTTGTCGATAGCCAATGGAGCGGTGTTGCCGGGAACGACGGCGGCACCATTTTCCGGCGATTCGTCCGGCAGTCGGGACACGACGGCGGCCACCAACTGGGTGGGCTTGGTCGTATCCGACTATCTGTCGGTACTGCCGATTGACCCAAGACAAAATGCTACCGACGCCACCAGGCTATCTGACGGGACAACGACGATTGCGGCCGGCGGCATGGTGTACTCCTACGTTTCCGACGGGGACACCTACGAACTAAACGCCTTTTTGGAGTCGACTGACAACGCGGCTTTTGCCACCAACGACGGCGGCAACCAGAACTTGCGCTACGAGATCGGCACCAATCCTGGTCTAGGATTATCCTCGACCAACCCGTAAAACTACTACTTGATCGGTAGGAGTTTATTTGTTAGGCTTTGGGTATGTTTGAGTTACCCAATTTGCCATATTCTTTTGACGCTCTGGAGCCGGCGATCGACGCTGCCACCATGGAAATTCACCACGGCAAGCACCACGCCGGTTATGTGAATAATCTCAACGCGGCCTTAGAGGGGAAAGAGGAGTTAGCGGCAAAGAGTGTGGAAGAACTGGTGGGAGACCTTAATAGTGTACCGGAAGAGATAAGGACGGCGGTGCGAAACAACGGCGGCGGGCACTTTAATCATTCGCTTTTCTGGGAGATTATGTCCCCCTCCGCTAAAGCTACGGGGGATGCGCCAGCCGAAAAGCTCAAAGAGGCAATAGACAGAGATTTAGGTGGTTTGGTTAAGTTTAAAGAGGATTTTGCCAAGGCGGCCATGGGCCGGTTTGGCTCGGGCTGGGCCTGGTTGGTTGTGGACGGCGGTAAGCTCAAAGTCGGTTCAACCCCGAATCAGGACAATCCATTGATGAAGGGAGTGAGTGAATTTTTGGGGACACCGATTTTGGGCCTGGATGTTTGGGAACATGCGTATTACATCCAATATAAATGGGAAAGGGCTAAATACGTCGAAAACTGGTGGAAAGTTGTGAATTGGGCCAAGGTGGGGGAGAAGTTTGCCGCGGCATGATTAACCCGCTGCTGGCAGCCAAGCTGGTTTTTGTTTTGGGGTGGACTAATCTCGTAGGGTTGGCGATGGTGTTTTTGACCTGCCGCTGTTTTATTAGGCCCAAGCTGTTTGCCAAGCTGGTAAATTACAACTGGTACAAAAAGCTGTATCAAACGCATTGCTGGTGGTGGTATTTGTTCTTTGGTTCGGTAGCCGCCCACGCTCTTTTAGCCCTTGGTGTCTACGGCAACCCGTTTTAGGCTAAGAACAGGTAGGCGTAGGTAGCCAGGGTGAAGATAGTCCAGAGGGGGACCAGTTTGCGGGCGAGATTTTGGCCCAAGGGTTCGGAGAGGCGCACCAGAATGACCCATGCGGCAAAGACGGCGGTGATGAGGCCGGTAGGAGGCAGGGGTTTGGGAGAAGAAGCCAGCCAAGTTTTCCAAGCCGAAAAGCGCAGGACGGTTAAGTGAGTTACGGCCAGGATAAAGGCTAAGCGGGCGCCCCAGTACTGGAATTGCCACCAGCGCTTTTTGCCCAAGGCGTTTACCACCCAGTTGATGGAGACAAGCATCAGCAAAGCCATAACTATGAAGCTGGCTAGCCCCGGATAGGCCGACAGCGGCCGGGACTTAAAAACCCCCAACGGACCGCTTCGGGCTAGGGGAAACATGACCAAATAAAGGTGAACCGCCGCCAGCCAGAAGGCTAATACCCCTAGCTCTTTGCGAAAGACCAGCCAGCGGTCAAAGCGGGCGTAAAGCCGGCTTAAGGGGCCTAATAAAAGCACCAGGCCCAGAAGGGTGATAGAGCCGGAGGCGAGGCCGAGGTTTAAAAATCTTAAGCTTACAGGCTTGCCGGCGGCGGCCAAAGTGACGACGCCGGTGACTAGACCCAAAGCGATCAAGAAAGCGATCAGGTATTGGCGCAGTGACTCCTTGAGCATGTAAAAATAGTTTAGCAGATTGTGTTATATTTTATTAAACATGTGTTTTGTGATGCCGCTTAGAGTTAAATCAATCAAAAAGGGAAAGTTTATCATGGAAACTGGAAGGGCAGTGGAGCAGGCGTTTGCCGGTAAAGTGAAAGTGGGCGATTATCTTATATGTCAACAAGACATGGCGGTGGAGAAGGTTAATCAAACGGCCGCCCGCGCCATGCGCCAGGCGATAAAAGGGGTAAGCGATGAACAAAACTGACGGCGTGAAGCTGGCTTTGGCCACCGCCGGCTTTTCCGGGGCGGCGGTGTTTATTAATGGTCTAGTAGTTAAAGCCGTCGGTGACGCCCTGGTGTTTACCACCTTGAAAAACTTGGGGGTAGCCCTGGTGGTAGCGGCCATGCTTTTGAGTCGAGGCGTTGACTGGCGCCAAGTGAGACAAAACTGGTTTAAGCTTTTGGCGATCGCGGTGATCGGCGGCAGTCTGCCGTTTTATTTATTTTTTGAGGGGTTGAGGCAGGCGGCTTCGGTCAACGCCGCACTTATCCACAAGACCCTGGTGTTTTGGGTGGCTTTGTGGGCAATACCGGTGTTAAAAGAAAAAGTATCTTTAAAGCAACTTTTGGCTTTGGGGCTTATCTTTGGTAGTAACTTGGTGATAGGGGGGTATCAGGGTTTGGTGTGGGGGAGAGGCGAGACGATGATTCTTGCGGCGACTATTTTGTGGGCGGTAGAAAACGTCATCGCCAAAGTGGCGCTGCGGCAAGTGGCGGTAGACACGGTGGTGGGAGCGAGGATGATTTTGGGATCAATTTTATTGCTTTTGGCCACTTTAGCTACGGGTAAAATGGGTTTGATTTTTAAGCTTAGCATCGGCCAGTGGGGGTTGACGGCGGTTTCGGTGGGGCTGCTTGCCGGTTACGTTCTAAGTTGGTATCGGGCATTAAAGCAAGCACCGGTGACGCTGGTGGCTACAGTCTTGACTTTGGCCACTTTAGTGACCAACGGACTGTCGGCGATATTTGTTACCCACAATCTTAATCTTGGCTTTATATATCAGTCTGTTCTCTTGGTAGCCGGAGCCTGGTTTTTTTACACAGAAGCTAAAAGGTTGAGGGATGAAGGGCGTTTTGCGCTGCGCTAGGTATGCCTTTGCGCCCAACCGGTTAAAGTACTGCGGGCCGGATAAAAATAACCAGGTGGCGGCGTATTTGGCGGCAGGGGTGGAAGACGCGGGGTTGAAAGAAATTTTGGATGATTTTGCCGGCATGTACCCCTACCTGAAGTTAATTGGCGACAGCAATGGTTTGGGTCCGTTTGACGACAAAGTGGTCGAGGCCTACTGGATCGGCAGTAAGTTACTCGATGGGGTGGGGCTGAAGCAGTTTTATGACCATTTAAACGAGAGGCTGAAAAAACGGTTGAGCCTGGGGCAGTTGAAATGGGTGGTTAACAAAGTGCCCCAAGGGGCCAAAGCCCACCACAGCTTCCACGTGTTTAACATTTGGAATCGAACCGGGCACCAAGAGAGTCAACATACGGTGAGCTCGATGGACGCTTGTAGAATCTCGTGGGGCGAAGTGGTGTCAAACGGTCAGCTAGGGCAGAGTGAACTGCGCCTCAAAACGCAAAAATTAGTTTACGAAAATGGCAAGTTGAAGCTCGTGCCGGAGGTGGTGAGGCAGGTTAGTTGGCGGCTGGGGGACAAAAAGCTTATTTCCGGACTCAAAGCCGGCGATTTAGTTACTATGCATTGGGGCTGGGTGTGTGAGAAGATTTCGCTTCAACAGGCGAAAAACTTAGAAAAATACACCAAGTGGCATTTGAAGTTGGCGAATACTACAATTTAGGTTGGGCTCGGCAGCTATGGTATACTATAGGTTAGATAAAGTTTATGACAGAACTTGTTGGCAATTATCCAGACGGGTTAGGCGAGAGACTGGGAGTGGATTTCGACCATAAGTTACTTTTTAGATTGAATCCGAAAATACATCGTGATCTATTTAAAGAAGAAGACATTAAAGCCAGATTCGATGCTTTAAAGCCGGGTGAGAGTCTTTTTGCAGTGAGGTATCTTTCTAACAGTCTTACCAAAGAAGGCTTTTTTGAGTTAGCGACAGACCCCTCAGTTGGTTTAGACGAGCTGATTAAATGGCAGAAGAGACGAGTTTATTTATCTAAAGATATTTTTCCAGTTGAGTCTGAATTTTTTAGATTTGACCCCGACTCATGGCAGTCTGTGAGTAAACTTGATCGACTCCAAAGCGACGAAAGGTTTAGCCGGCTCGACTTGCGACCTGATGTCAGTAGGCACTTTTTGCCTTTAACCTTATTCGAAAGAACTAGTCCTTATGATGGTTGGTTAAATGTTGTCTTTGCCTGGAGTCTGACGCAGACGGATTTTCATGAACTAGGATTGACAAATGCGGCTAGTTTAGAAGCCTATGCAGAGGGTCAGGGTTCGGCAGTTGGCTGGGAAGCTTTGAAGTTTGGTTTAGCAGACTTGACTAGCAAAGTTTTAGTGAATGAGTTTATTGAAAAGGGTTTGTTGCCTCCTGAGGGGTTGGAGGCGTTTTACTCTAATTCAGCTTTTTGGTTAAGGGAGGCAGCGGTTAAGTTTTCCTTTGGAAAAAATTTAACTCCGCAAGGTATTTATCCATACTTGACTCACGAGTTACCCCGTTTGGATTTTTTGCCATACTTAGCCCAAAACCTGTTGGGGTATATGGTTGGTATTCCGCAACACTTAAAGGCTGGGCAGGTGTTTAGCCCTCAGGCAATGCACTCTTTAATTAGCGAATTTAATGATTTTGGAGAAAGGGTAGTTAAAGAAGCAAGGGTCTACCAGCCGGAGGGATTGACAGGGTTAGATTGGATAGATATTAAATCAGCTCAGTGGTATATAAAAGCGATGATTGGGGTAAAGGACTATATATTGAGAAGAAATGAGCTTTGGGATAAGAGGACAGACGAGATGTATGTTCAAGAAGAAGGGGTGATCCCAGAAGTTGCCGGATTAAGACAGGAAATTTTAGCCAGCGGGGGTGATGTTTCTAAAACACGAATAGGTTTTGATGTTAAATACCGGTTGCAACCCGGGACGGAGTAACTTAGATGTTGGTATCGGTTTTTGGCAACCCGGATTTAAAGGAAGATAGTTTGGTGGTGGGGTTGGTGCCGCAATTGCGCCGCCAGTTTCCTGGTGTTGAGTTTCGCATTGAGGATCCAAGCGAGGGACTGGCGCCACCCGAAGATGATTTGTGGGTGATTGTGGATGTGGCCGGTGGCATCGATGGGGTCAAAGTGCTTGACGACTTGGAGAGGCTTGACAGTCTGCGGCGGGCCAGCGTTCATGATTATGATTTGGCGATGGAGTTAAAGTTGTTGGCAAAACTGGGCAGGCTCAAAAAGTTTAAGATCATCGCCGTGCCTGTAGGAATGAGACAAAATGCTGCCCTGCAGGGAATTATAAAGGTTTTACAAGAAATTTCTAATTCCAGTTAATTTTCAAAAAGTGGCTGGCGCAGGACATGCAGGGGTCATAGGCGCGGATTAAGACTTCCATGTCGTGGGTGAGTTCTTGTTTTAATTCCACTCCGGGAGAGTCCATTCGGCCACTCCCGGAGTGTTTTTTCCCGGTGTGTTGTTGGAGTTTCCGGTTGACAAGGATTTTAAGGTCGTTTTCGATGTTTAATTGATTTTGGCCGGTGGGGACTAAGATTTCTGCGTCTTTGACCACATTGTCTTCAATCGTCAGGCGGTGATAAAGAATACCCCGGGGGGCCTCGATGACGCCAAAGCCGGTACCCGAAATGACGGCAGGTTTAACCGGCGGTTCGGGGTTAAAACTGGTAGAAGATAAGATGGCAATAGAGTCGTCGATGGCATTTAAGATCTCGATGGCTTGGGCCAGGTTGTTGTGGTAGAGATTGTCGGAGGGGAATTTTTGTAAAGCCTGCGCGGCGTCTTTTTGGGTTTGGGGGTTTAAGGAGGCCTTATTGAGATTGAGTCGGGCCAAGGCGCCGGTCATGTAGAACCCCTTTTTGTAGGTGTAGGCAGAGGCGTGGGAGTAGGGCAGGTCGACTCGATTAAGTTGGCCGCGGTAGTCTTCGCTGGGAATGTTGATGCCGTCGGTAGAGACTATTTGGCCGGCAAGGAACGAGTAATTTTCTCCCCTTAAAGCCAGATAGGGGATGTGTTGGGTTTGATTTAGGGGGGCTTTGAGAAAAGTGTCGATGAGGTTGAGGACGGCCGGGCGGACGGCGGTAAGTTTGGCTATAATTTCTTTTTGTTTTTCCGGGTCAGGGAATTTTAAAAAGCCGCCGACGGTGGGATAGGGGGCGTGAACGCTTCTGCCGCCGGTGAGAATAGACAGGTTGTTGCCGGCGTCTTTGACGGCAAAGGCGTCGTGCAAGAGTTGGTGCTGGCGGGGGTCTTGGTCGTCAAAATCTAGGAGTGAATCTTTTTGGAAGAGGTCGGGGAGGACGAAGATGTAAAGATGGAGGGCATGGTCTCGAATAATCAAACCATTTACCACCAGGCGGCGCAAGATTAAGGTTTGAGGCGAGGGAGTAATTTTGAAAGCGTTTTCGACGGCTTTGATGGCAGCCAGAATGTGGGCATTACTACAGGTGCCGCAGATTCTGGCCAAAAGCGTCGGTGCGGCCAGCGCCGCTTTGCCGCGGATGGCTTGGGTGTAAAATCTTTTGTATTCGGTGATTTTGAAGTTTAATTTTTCGACTTGGCCGTTTCTGATGGTGAGGTCCAGGCCGGCACCGCCTTCGATTTTGCTGATTTCTTCTAAAGAGAGATCGAGGTTAATTTGGTGCATGGATTAATTTATTAATTAGGCTTAAGAATTTTTGTTCATCCATGGGGCAGCCGGGGACTGAGTGGTCGACGGCGACGAGGTCGGAGAGTTTTTGGACTTTGTCGGCGTAGTCAAAGCGCTCCAGAATGGTTTTTATTTCAGCCTTTTGGGTTTGGTTAAACTCGTTTCTTTGGGCCGAGGGTTGGCCGGTGATGGCGCAGGAGCCGATGGCGACTAAAATCTTAGCCAGGGAGCGAATCTGTTTGAGTTTTTGACTCTGCTTTACAGAGGAGATGGCCCCCTCGACAAAGGCGACATCCATGGGCCCCAAATCAACCGAGCGGCGTAAAGTTTTGGCGTATTTAAAGTCGATTTTTTTGGTCCAGTCCTGCCAGTGTTGGTTTAAAAGTTCGGTGAAGATGATGGTGGAGTCTTCGCAGCAGGTGAAAGTGAACCAGCCGACGGTTAGTTTAGCCATAGATAAAGTGTAGCAAATTTGCTATATTCAGGATACTTTATGGAGAATAGCTTAACGCTAGCCCTGTCCCATGCCACAGAGGTCGGAGCGATCGGCGCGGCTAGGGCGGCTGGGTTTGGCGATAAGAAGGGAGCGGATCGGGCAGCGGTTAAGGCGATGAGAAAGTTTTTCAATACGGTTGAGTTTAACGGTCGGGTAGTGATTGGCGAGGGGGAGAAGGATGAGGCGCCGATGCTTTATATCGGCGAAAAACTGGGAACGGGCAAGGGGATGGCGGTGGATATTGCGGTGGATCCTTTGGAAAACACTAACGCCACGGCTACTTTAGGCCCGAGGGCGATTTCGGTGCTGGCGGCAAGCGAGCGGGGGGGTTTGTTTCACTGCCCGGAAGTATATATGGACAAATTGGTGGTGGGCTCAGAGGCGGCGGGCAAGGTACACCTTGACGTTAAACCCAAGGCCAACTTAAAAGCGCTGGCCCGCGCTTTAAACAGAGAGATACGAGATTTAGTGATCGTGGTTTTGGAGCGGGATAGAAACGAGGAGCTGGTAGCTAAAATTCGTGAGGCGGGAGCGAGAGTTAAACTCATTCCAGACGGCGACCTGATGCCGGGGATCGCCGCTTGTATGCGGGGGACCGGCGTGCACGCGGTCATGGGCATTGGCGGGGCGCCGGAGGGGGTGGCGACAGCGGCGGCGATTCGGTGTCTTAAAGGTGAGCTTCAGGCCAGGTTTTGGCCCAAGAGCCAGGAAGAGGTAGATAAAATCAGAAAGATGGGCAAGTCAGAAAAAAAAGTTTATAGTCACGAGGATTTGGCCAGCGGCAAGCAAGTAATTTTTTGTGCCACCGGAGTAACCAACGGTGATGTTTTACGCGGGGTGAGGTTTTTTGGCGGAGGGGCCAGAACCCACAGCTTGGTGATGAGCACCCAGACGGAGAAGGTACGCTTTATCGATACTACCCATGTCTTTTCCAAAAAAGATATCAATTATCGCCTTTAAGGAGGGTTTATGAACAAGACGAAGTTAGCTCAAACTGCCAAAAAGTTAGCGGCCCGGGGGAAGGGGATTTTGGCGGCAGACGAGAGCTCGGGGACGATTGAGAAGAGATTTAAGGATATCAATTTGCCCTCGACGGAAACAAATCGACGGAATTGGCGGGAACTCTTGTTTACGGCGCCGGGGCTGGAGAAGTTTATCAGCGGGGTAATTTTGTTTGACGAAACGATCAGGCAGAAGGCTAGCAGTGGAACGGCTTTTGCCAAACTACTGAAAAGAAAAGGGGTAATTCCGGGGATCAAAGTGGACCAAAAGTCTCACTCTTTGGCCAACTTTTCTGAAGAAGAGGTAACCGAGGGTTTAGACGGCTTGCGGGACAGGTTGGCAGAGTATGCCAAATTGGGAGCAGAGTTTACTAAGTGGCGGGCGGTGATCACCATGGGCAAAGGTTTGCCGACAGATGAAGCGATTGGGGCTAACGCTCACGCACTAGCTCGCTACGCGGCTTTATCTCAAGAGGCCGGTTTGGTGCCGATCGTGGAACCGGAAGTGTTGATGAAAGGAACCCACACCATAGCGGCTCACGAGAAGGCTTCGAGGCGGACCTTGATGATTGTCTTCGATGAGCTGAAAAAGTACCGGATTTATCTTCCGGGAATGCTCTTAAAAACCAACATGGCGGCCTCCGGGCTTGAGGCTAAGGCCCAAGCCAGCCCCAGACTGGTGGCTCAAGCCACCATCAGGCTGTTTAGAAAGACCGTTCCCGGCTCAGTGCCGGGAATTATGTTTTTGTCGGGGGGCTTGAGCCCGGAACAGGCTACGGTGAATCTTAACGCCATCAACAAATTCTCCGGTCGGCGGATGCCCTGGGAGTTGTCTTATTCTTACGGCCGGGCGCTGCAGGGCGAGGCCTTGGAGATTTGGGGCGGTAGACCCAAAAATGTGGCCGCGGCCCAAAGGGCGTTTTTGGATAGGGCGGAGAAAGTGGCCTCGGCCCGGGAGGGCCAGTTATAAATAAATTCTTGAAAACTGTGAAGATGTATAGACAAGACAGCTGGTCTATTGCTGGGAAAAGGTTTAATTCTAGACTGTTGCATTGTTTTGGAAACGCAACAGATAAGATAGATTTAAAAACGGCTGTTGGGTTTATAAACAGAACAGAAACAGATTTTTTAACTGTTTATACCCAGGGAAGCTTAGATGATTTTAAGGACGCGGAAGAATTACCGATGGGGTACTCTGGGATAAGCTATGGAGATATTAAGCATTGGCTTAAGAGAAAATATACTATTTTGGTGAATACAAATCATGCATTAAGCGTAGAAGAGGCCGTGAAGAGGGGAGAGTTAGGCAGCAGGTTGTTAAAAAGCAGATGGATTAAGTTAGAGGTTTTGAATAAGAAATTGACCAGGCCGATGAATAAAAAGACAGCGAGGGCGGCTAAAATATTACTAAAAAAAGGTTATTTGGTAATGCCATTAATGACAGCTAATTTGAAAGATGCGTTAAGATTTGAAAAAATTGGTTGTAGTGTAGTTCGAGTTTTATTGAGCGATATTGGATCGGAGCAGGGAATGAAAGATGAAAAACTGTTTAGAAAAATTTGTGAGAGAGTAACTATTCCGGTAATTGCAGAGGGGGGAATAGGTGGATCTGAAGATGCTTATAAGGCAATGGCGGTAGGAGCTTCGGCGGTGTTGGTAAATAAGTCATTATTTAGCTACCAGGACCCGTTTTTGTTTGTGGAGGCCTTGAAAAGTTCTATCAAGGGTGGGAGGTTAACATATTTGTGTAATCAGCAAAAATATTAATAAGTAGATATATAAACAGGAGGTTCGCCTGAGGCGAAGTAAGCATGATTGATAAAAAGACATTACGGGACGTCGAGTTGACCGGTAAACGGGTGATTCATCACTGCGACTTTAACATCAAGTTAAAGCAGAATGGCGTGGGGCAAACGGTGCCGGTGTCGGATGTAAGGATCAAGGCTTACTTTCCGTCGATTTTTTATTTACTGGAAAAAAAGTGCAAGATTATTTTTATTTCGTATCTGGAACGGCCGGGAGGAAAAGTGGTGGAGGAGTTGAGGATGAAGCCGATTGCTAGGCGCTTATCAGAGCTTATTAACCGCGAAGTGAAGTATTTGCCCGAGACGGTGGGGCCTGATGTCAAAAAGTTTATCGACAAAATGCGTCCCGGGGAGATGGTGATGTTGGAGAATACCAGATTTTATCCGGGTGAAGAGGCTGATGACGATAAGTTTGCCAAGGCGCTAGCGGCAAACGGCGACCTGATGGTGGAGGATGCTTTTGGCCACTGCCACCGGGTGCACGCCTCGACCACCGGTATTCCCAGGCACATTCCGGCAGTGGCGGGGTTGTACCTTGAAGGTGAGATGCAGACTTTTGATAAGTTAAAGAAAGACCCGAAAAGGCCCTTGGTGTTGATTGTGGGAGGAACCAAGACTTATGACAAGATCCTGGCGGTGAGATACCTGATTGACCGGGCCGACCAGGTTTTAATCGGCGGAGCGGTGGCCAACATTTTTCTTAAAGCCCGCGGGGTGGATGTGGGCAGTTCGTTTATGGAAGAACCGTTTGTGGACAAGGCCAAAGGGACGAGGATCGACCCGGTAGATGAGGCTAAAAGACTGATGGAAAAGTATCCTGGTAAGATAATTTTGCCCGACGACTATGTGGCGGCCGACTCGGCCGAGAAACCGAAAAAGAAAAAAGTGATTGATTTTAAAAAGGGTCAAAAGCTGCCAACCGGTTGGGCTTTTTTGGATATCGGGCCGAGGACCATCAAGGAGAACTTGAGGATAATCAAGCAAGCCAAAACCGTTTTCTGGGACGGGCCGATGGGTAAATACGAGGATGCCAGGTTTCGCGCCGGAACGCTGGAGTTGGCCGAGGCGGTGGCCGAGAACGACAAAACGACGATTTTAGCCGGAGGCGACACGGCGGCCTTGGCGGAGAACTTCGGTCTTATCTTCCGTTACACCCACGTATCGATTGCCGGGGGAGCCACGCTAGAGTATCTGGCCGATAAACCCATGCCGGGGATCGAGGCGTTGCTGGATAGGTAAACTTATGATAAACTCCTCCTTTGGAGGTAGGAGTTTGTCCTAAAGTGCTGTGTTTAGAATTTCGCGCGAAACAGATTTAGGGTTGTTGCTAATGTCGGAACTAGCCCAAAATAGCGGGTCGGTAGGGCTTAAAGGCTGGGCGAAAGAAAAAGATTTGCCTTACCGGTTTTTGAGCAAAGTGGCGGTGAAACTCAAGAAAGCGGGGCTGATTGTCAGCCGGCAGGGGAGAAGCGGCGGCTACAAACTAGCCAAGACGGCGGAGACAATTTCGGCAGGAGAAGTAATTAGGGTGTTTGAGGGTAAGACGCTCCCGGTGGGGTGCATGAGGGGAAGAGACTGTGTGGCGGAAGGTTTTTGCGTCCACAAGGGGCTGATGGGCAGGGTAGCCAGCGTGGTTGATGACCGGCTTGACCAGGTGAGTTTGGCAGAATTGGTAAGGGGATAGATAAATGTTGGTGATCGAAAATCTCAAGGTTAAGGCAGAGGGCAAACTGATTCTTAGCGGGGTGAACCTGACGATTAAACCGGGTGAGGTGGTGGCAGTGATGGGGCCGAACGGGTCGGGTAAGAGCACGCTGGCGTATAGTTTGGCGGGGCACCCTAACTATACAGTAGTAAATTCGAAGCACGAAGCACGAAATCCGAAAGCGTTTTTGAACGGGAAGAATCTGTTAAAGATGAGTCCGGACGAGCGGGCCAAGGCCGGGTTGTTTTTGGCCTTTCAGTATCCGGTGGGGGTGGCAGGGGTGACTTTAAACAGTTTTTTGAGGCTAGCTTTCGAACAGGTAAAAGGGAAGAAAATGGCTCCGTTTGAGTTTAGAAAAAAGCTTTTCAAGGCAGCCCGCGAGTTGAAAATTAAACAAGAACTTTTGGAGCGATCGGTGAATGAGGGTTTTTCCGGAGGAGAGAAAAAGAAAGCGGAGGTGTTGCAGCTGGCTATCCTTGCTCCCAAGTACGCCATTTTAGACGAGACCGATTCTGGTTTGGACATCGACGCTTTGAGACAGGTAGCCGAGGGAGTCAACCGGGTAAGGAATAAAAATCCCAAAATGGGAGTGATTTTGATTACTCACTATCAAAGGATTTTAAAATACATTGAGCCTGACCGGGTGGTGGTGATCAAGGCGGGGAAAGTGGTTAAAGAGGGAGGGAGAGAATTGGTTAACCAGCTGGAGGAGAAAGGCTATGAAGGGATTTAAAACAGATTATCAGTTTGGGTTTCATGACCGGGTAAAGCCTCGGTTTAAAACCAAAAAAGGTTTAAGCGAACAGGTGGTCAGGGAGATTTCCGCCAAAAAAGATGAACCAAAATGGATGCTTGAGTTTAGGCTTAAGGCTTTGAAGGTGTTTGAAGCCAAGAAAATGCCGACCTGGGGGGCGGATTTGTCAAAGATCGATTTTAATGAGTTGACTTATTACTTGGAGCCAACCGAAAAGACAGAAAAAAGGTGGCAGGATGTGCCGAAAGATATTAAGAATACTTTTGATCGCTTGGGGATTCCGGAAGCAGAGAAAAAGTATTTGGCCGGAGTCAAAAGCCAGTACGACAGCCAGGTGGTCTATGGGTCGTTAAAAAAGGAACTAGCCGACAAAGGAGTGATTTTTTTAGGATTTGACGAGGCGGTGCAAAAATACCCACGCCTGGTGAAAAAATATCTTGGTACGGTCATACCCATCGGTGACAACAAATTTGCCGCTTTAAACAGCGCGGTCTGGTCGGGAGGCAGTTTTGTCTACGTGCCGGCCCGAGTTAAGGTAGACAAGCCTTTGCAAGCTTATTTCAGGATTAACGAGCCCCAGTTTGGCCAGTTTGAGCGGACGCTGATTATTGCCGAGGAGGATTCCTCGGTTCACTACGGGGAGGGCTGCACCGCCCCTGCGTTTTCTGAAGGATCGCTTCACGCGGCGGTAGTGGAGATTATCGTCAAAAAACGCGCCCGGGTGCAGTACACCACGGTGCAAAACTGGTACAAAAACGTTTATAATCTGGTGACCAAAAGGGCCTGGGTGGGGGAGCGGGGGGAGATGATTTGGACCGATGCTAATTTGGGAGCAAGAGTGACGATGAAGTATCCGTCGTTTATCCTCGCCGAAGAGGGAGCCAGGGGGGAGACGTTGTCGGTGGCTTTGGCCGGCGAGGGGCAGCATCAGGACGTGGGCAGCAAAGCGACTCATTTGGCGCCAGACACCCGTAGCATCATTGTGTCTAAATCCATCAGCCTCAACGGCGGCAGGAGCACCTACCGGGGTCTGGTCAATGTGGCCCGGGGGGCTAAGGGAGCCAAGTCCAAGGTTATCTGCGACGCTTTGATTTTGGATCCCAAATCGAGAACCGATACTTACCCGACCAACAAGATTTTTGAAAAGGAAGTGACGCTTGAGCACGAAGCGACGGTGTCAAAAGTGGGGGAGGAGCAACTGTTTTATCTCACTAGCCGGGGCTTGAGCCAAACCCAAGCTATGGGGATGGTGGTCAATGGTTTTATCGAGCCGGTGGTGAAGAAACTGCCAATGGAGTATGCGGTGGAGATGAACCGGCTGATTGATTTAGAGATGGAAGGGTCGGTGGGATGAAGTGGCGGTTGATAGATAAACCAGGGAAGCATGTGGTCAGCTCGGGAAAAGACCAGCAGGTAGGGATAGTTCTACTGGTAGATAAAGGGGGAGAATACGGCGTGACGGTGGAGTTAGTTGGCGCGGGGGCGAAAGCGCTTATGTTGGGGTTGGTGGTAGGCCGCGGTCGGGAATGGATTAATTTAAGCACCGAGACGGTGCACCAGGTGGCCAACACCCATGCGGAAACGATGATTCACGGGGTGATGTTTGATCAAGCCACGGCCAATATTTCCGGGCTGATAAAGATTGTCAAAAGAGCCCAGACGGTGACAGATTTTTTGACGGAAAGAATACTCCTTTTATCTCCTTCTGCCCAGGCGATAGCCGAGCCGGCACTGGAGATTGAGGCAGACGAGGTCAGGGCGTCGCACGCGGCGACCGTGGCGCCGGTAGACGAGAACCAGGTATTTTATCTAACCAGCCGGGGCTTGAGCCAGAATCAGGCAGAGAGCCAGATGGTTAAGGGGTTTTTGGGAGTGGTAGTTAATAAAATCGAAGATGATAAAATACGGCATCAGGTATTAAAAAGGATATGTTAGATGTCAATAAGATCAAAAAAGATTTTCCGATTTTAAGCCGTAAGGTTAACGGCAAGCGGTTGGTGTATTTGGATAACGCGGCTACGAGTCAAAAACCAAAAGCCGTAATAGAAGCAGAGGTTGAGTTTTATCGCCGGCATAACGCCAATGTCCACCGGGGGCTTCATAGTTTAAGTGAAGCAGCGACCGTTATCTATGAGGAGGCTCGAAAGACGGTGGCCGGGTTTATCGGGGGCGAGGCCGACGAGTTGGTGTTTGTCAGAAACGCCACCGAAGGGTTGAACTTAGTCGCCTGGGCGTGGGCGGCGGCGAGTTTAAAAAGGGGTGACGAGATTTTAACCAGCGTGATCGAGCACCATAGCAACTTGATCCCCTGGCAAAGGTTGAGCCGGGCCAAGGGGTTAAAGCTGGTGGTGGCGGGGGTGGCCGAAAACGGGGTTTTGGATATGGCGGATTTTGCCAATAAATTGACTAGAAAAACTAAGCTGGTGGCGATCGGCCACATGTCTAACACCACCGGAGCGATTAACCCGGTGGCAAAAATTGTCAAAATGGCCAAGAGAGTTAGGGCGAGAGTGGCAGTGGACGCAGCCCAGAGCGTGCCGCACCTTAAAGTCAATTTCAAGGACTTGGGAGTGGATTTTTTGGCTTTTTCCGGCCACAAAATGCTCGGGCCGATGGGAATTGGGGGAGTCTTAATCAAAAAAGAGCGCCAAGAAGAAATGGAGCCGTTTCTGACCGGGGGAGGGATGATCTCGGAAGTTTGGCCGCAGAGGGCGACCTGGGCGGCGGGGGTGGAGAAGTTTGAGGCGGGGACGCCCAATGTCGCCGGGGCAGTGGGGTTGGCGGCGGCCGTGGAGTATTTGACCAAGCTTGGTATGGCGAGGGTTTATGAGCATGAAAAGAAAATGGTGGCTTATGCGTTGAAGAGACTTGGTGAGATTGAGGGGTTGAGGGTAATCGGGCCCAAAACCACAGAGAGTAGAGGAGGAGTAATCAGTTTTGTGATGGAGGGAGTGCACGCCCACGACATTGCCCAGGTGCTTTCCAGTGAGGGGGTGGCGGTTCGATCCGGCCACCATTGCACCATGCCGCTTCATAAACGTTTGAAACTGGCGGCCACCACCCGAGCCAGTTTTTACATCTATAACGATAAAAAAGACGTCGATGCTTTGATAGATGGATTGAAAAAAGTGAAAAACGTTTTCACTTAACAGGATATGGACATATATAGAGAAGAGATTTTAGATCATTACAAAAATCCGAGGAATTTCGGCCCCACTTCGCTTAAAGCTTCGCGGGGTGAACGGGTTTTTAAAGCCAGAGAAACCAATGCTTCCTGCGGCGACGTCATGGAGATGGCGGTGGTGCTAAAGGGAGGAAGGCTCTCGGCGATAAAATTTGAGGGCGAAGGCTGTGCTGTTTCCATGGCGGCCGCCAGCATGTTGACGGAAAAGGTGAAAGGCAAGAAGGTGGCCGAAGCAGAGAAAATGACTGATGATGAAATGATCGGTTTATTAAAAATCGAGGTCGGCCCGACCAGAAGAAAGTGTGCTACACTGGGCTTGGTATGTCTAAGAAAAGCTCTACCATAATTGACCGGCACATGAATCTGGGGGAACTAGCGGCAAGCTTTCCTGATGTGGCTGAAGTGTTGAACCGCGATTATGGTCTTCACTGCATCGGCTGTTTTGCTTCCGGGTTTGATACTTTAGAGATGGGGGCCAAGGTCCACGGCTACGATGACCACGACATCGACAAGATGGTTAAACGCTTAAACTCCTTGGTTGGGAAATAAACTCTGCCGCTTGACTGGTGGCCCGCTTCATTGACAGGGGAATATTTTTAGTTTTGAGGTAATGGAGAACGAAGCTGGCGATATAAACGTCGCCGGCACCGGTGGTGTCTTGGGTTTTAACTGGCGGTGCCGGGGAGAAAAACTGCCTACCCTGATAAACCACGCGGCTGCCCTGGGAGCCGAGGGTGGTTAAGACCAGGGGGTGGTGTTTAATGGTGAGGTGGCGACTGGTAATGACCAAGTCAAAAGCTGAGGCAAATTTGTCAACGGCGGCGTTACTAAAGGTGTAAGGAGTATGGCCGTCAAAGTCGATGGCTGTAAATGGTGATGCGGGCAGGGTCATCAGCTGCTTAATGGGTTTGAACCCGGTGGTGATAAGCGCGTCTTGGCTTTGGGGAAAGCCGCCGGGTCGAAAATTTTTCAACCCTTCCAGTTTCCAGGCGGAAAACCGGGCTCTTTTTTGCCGGTCGAGGGTGATATTAATATGGCTGGTTGGGCCGGGAATGACCGATAGCCAGGTGATATTAATTTTTAGTTTACGGCAAATGTCTAAATATTTTTTGCCCCAGGTATCGTTGCCGACTGCTGAGACTAAACTGACGCGAACATCGTTTTGAGCCAGCCAGACGGCTCGGTTGAAGGCGGTTCCTCCCAGAAAGTGCTTCTTTTGTTGGGGATAAACATCGACGACGCAGTCGCCGATCGAGGCAATCTTGACCATGGCTAGGGTATAATACCACGCTGCGGGAGAAATATGACTTCAGTTGGCAGAAAACCAGAAATCGGCGTTAGCGGCTCTTCCAGCCAAGAAGCGGTGGACTTGGTCAGGCGTCTTTTGGGAGAGAGGCTGCCGCGGCGGGGCGAGTTTGAGCCGATCCGGCCCAAGCCAGAGTATTTTTTAAACGGTGGCGTCAAAGATCACTGGGCGCCGCATTTCACTCGAGTTCCGGTTATAGCCCTGAATGAAGCCAGAACCTGGCAAGCCCTAGTACCGTCTTTGGTCATCGACCAAGCAGTGGTGATTTGGTCAGGAGCACTCCATGATACCCAAAGATTGGGTGTCATCGACGACCCGGATCACGGTGAGCGGGCCGCCCAGTGGGTCAAAGCCAAACTCGACGGCAAACTCAACCTCGACCAGCTTTATAAGGTGATGAGAATTTGTCGATTCCACTCGGTTAACGGGGTCAACCAAGACTTAGGCCCGGAAGCGGCCGTAGTCAGGGAGGCCGATCGGCTTGACAGGCAAAGGCTGGATGATTTTAACCCCGGGAGGTTAAAACTGCCGTTTTCCGAGCCTTTCATTGCCATCGCCAGAGACTTGATTGATCTCACCGACAGGTCTTATTCAAGCGTAGACGAGGCTTTTGATCGGGTTTTAGACGCAGGGGTGGCTTTGGGTATAATTAGGTCATGACCAAACCCCAAGAATTTCTCGGCCGGGTGAGCCGAGTGGAGCTGACAGGCCATTTTAGGTTCTTTAAAGTTAAGCTGGTTGAGCCCAAAAACTTAGATTTTAGCGCCGGCCAGTTTTTGTCTGTGGCCATCGGCGGCGGCCAGAGGCGGGCTTATTCGATCGCTTCGCCGCCGAGAGATTCGAGACTTGATTTGGTGGTGGATTTGTCGCCAGGGAGAGCGGGGTCAAAGTTTATGGCTGGGTTGAAACAGGGGGATGAGATTAGCTTTTTGGCGCCTTTGGGGCGGTTCGTGGTGGAAAACGAGGCAAAGCTTTTGTTTGTGGCCACGACCTCGGGTATAGCCCCGATAAGAAGCATGGTGCTTGATTTGCTTAATCAAAACGACCCAAGGTCGACCTATCTTTATTGGTATGTGCGGCAAGCCGATGCTGCGGCGTTTCAGGATTGGGACCGCGAGTTTGAGCAAAAAGTCAAGGCTAGAGTGGGGTTTTACTACCGGCTGGTTAAAAGCGGCGGGCAAGAGAGTTGGCCTGACGGGGGCAGGAACTTAGAAAAGATAAAAACCTTAGGCGGGGATAAAAACCGGGGAGTGTATCTTTGCGGCAGTCAAAAGATGCTGGCGGGTTTTCCCCAGAGTCGGGTTCATGTAGAGCGTTTTTGAGCCAACGTGTTATATTGAAGGACATGCAAAAGCCCCAACAGTTTACCGGCAAGGTGGCAGAACACATCTTGATCAACAATAAATTTCAGTACCTGCATATTGAGCTGACTCATCCTTTCAGGCTCGAGTTTGAGGCGGGCCAGTACGTTTCTTTTGCCATCGGCGGGGGAGAAAGAAGGAGTTATTCGATTGCTTCTGAACCGCAGATAGACAGCAGTATCGAGGTTTGCGTCGACGTTACCCCGGAGGGTAAGGGTTCAAGTTTTTTGAAAAGCTTAAAACCGGGCGATGAGGTTAGCTTTTTGGCGCCTTTGGGAAAGTTTAAGGTAGAAGACGAGTCCAAGTTGTTGTTTGTGGCAACCGGCTCGGGGATTACGCCGGTGAGAAGCATGATTTTGGATTTACTGGAGTATAAAAAAGACCCAAGGCAAATCCAGCTTCACTGGGGGTTGCGGCACGTCGATGACATGTTTTGGGTCGAGCACTTTCGCAAATTCCATGAGTACTACGATAACTTTACCTTTCACCTGACTTTGAGCCAGCCGCCGGAGCACTGGCCCTTGTGCGCCGGCTATGTGACCGATTGCGTCAGAGACGAGCTGACGTTGGATTCAAGCTGGGGGGTGTATCTTTGCGGCAATAAATTTATGATCGATGACGCCACCAAGCTGGTAACCAAAATGGGCGTACCCCCAGAGCAGATTCACACGGAGAAATTCTTTTAATTTACAATTTACAATTTACAATTTACAATTACTATCATGGCTAAATACAAGATCAAGATTTTGCGGGATAAGTGTATCGGGGCGGCGTCTTGCGTCGGGTTGGCGCCGGGAGCGTACCAGCTTGATGACGAAAACATCGCTTATGTGGTATCAGAGGAGGGAGACACACCGGAAAATATTCTCTTGGGGGCGCAGAGTTGTCCGACCAATGCCATCGAGATTTACGACGCGGAAACTGGTGAAAAGGTGTGGCCCAAGGAATAGCCTTGACAGAACAGAGGAAAGTGCGCTAGGCTACCTCTGTAATAGCAAATAGCTGCCCGAGATTAAAATTTAAAGGAGGTGAATAGAATGGCTTATTCATACAAGAACTCGAAGGGCGTGACTTATTATCTTCACTACAAGGACGTGACCTTGCGTGGAGGTAAGAAGCAAAGGATTTACTTCTTTGCCCGAGATGTGCGAAGCGGTGCTCTTGACGACCTGCCTAGTGGTTACGAGGTGATGGAAACCAAGAGAACTGGTATGCCTGTCTTAAAGAAAGCGTAATTGAGGAACTAGGCAATAGCTTCTAGCTCCTAGATAAAGCTTAGAGAAAACCAGCTTCAGTGTTGGAGCTGGTTTTTTTGGACCTCTCGTGTTAGATTAGGGACAATGAGGCGAGTAAATAACAAGTTGGTGTCCGTGGGTTTAGCGGTAACGGCGGTAGTCTTGGGATTGGTTTGGTGGCAGGGTCAACAGGGTAAAGAGACGGCAGTGCCGGAGATGACCTTGGAGAGGTCCAGGCAAATGGAGGGCGGAGCGGAACTTCAGGCACCGATGAGTGAGGCGGAAAAGCAAGAGATTGAGGCGGAGCTTGAGAGCGAGACCGAGACGGCGGTTTTGGGTGATGTCAGCGGGGGGCAGGCGACAGGGACAGCCTGGAGGAAGTTTAGCGATAATTTCTATCACAAGGTGGAAACTGTTGGCTTGCCTTCGTTGGAGAAGGGATTTTTCTATGAGGGCTGGTTGGTGGGTGAGGCGGGGTTTTTCTCGACGGGTAGAGTTTGGGTGGAGGGCAATGCCGGGGTTTTGTACTATACGGCAGAAGAGGATAAAGCTGGTTTTGACGGAGTAGTGATTACTCTGGAAGCGGAGGACGGCGACCCGGCTCCGGCAGAGCATATCCTAGAAGGCAGCTTTTAGGCAAAAGCTAGCGCAATTAGACAGGGGTGATAAAATAGATTATGCCTATGAGTCCTTCACCACAGGAACTTCCATCTAGAGGGCAAGAGCCCAAAAGCCCGGAGCCGAAAGGCGGGGGTTTCGCCTTAACTCGGAGAAATGCTTTGCTTATTGGCGGTTTATTTATCGGCGG
>Ga0209518_1000267_pt1 | contig 70038 bp, 69 predicted proteins | sample RifGroB1_FD_183993 | JGI IMG/M metagenome (GOLD analysis project Ga0209518, IMG submission 183993) | Groundwater microbial communities from Rifle, Colorado, USA - Groundwater B1 (SPAdes) (version 2) | ecosystem: Environmental > Aquatic > Deep subsurface > Groundwater | place: Rifle, Colorado... | reverse complement strand
CACTTGCAGTAACAAGATATTTTTCGTCATTAGTAAAAAGTGCTTTTCTAACCATAGCCTTATGCCCATCTGGGTCTAAAGTTAATTGTGCAGTATTCCCAGAAAAAACAAATAAATTTGCCATTAATAATACACAAATCAAAAAAATAAATTTTTTTTGCATTATTCTCTCCTAAATATTGATATATTGTCATTATTTTATATAAGTTATAAATATTCTAACTTATAAATTAATGATTTAAAATATTATAAGCACAAATTATATATTTACTTTATAAAAGAGTCAATAAGAAAATATAATAAATATATTTTTTTAAATGCCAAAAACTTTAACCATTCACGAAGAATTGAATAAAATTTTAATATAAATATACTATATGTTAATTATATAATACTTTTAGGATAAAACAAATCTTTTTTATTAAAATTTATATAATCAAGTCCAAATTTTGACAAAACTATTCTTCCAATAACTTATTAAAAAGTTCTATCGATGTAGCCTTACCAGTTGTCTCATCTATTTCAACAATTGTTCCTTGTATAGTGATTTTTTCATCGGATACTTTAGAATACACAAACTGTCCAGTTTTTATTTTTTTAATTTCTGTTTCTGGTGAAAGTCCAGAGACGCTGTAATGGCCACCACAAAAACCAGTCCCAGTAATAACAGCTGTTCCATCTTCTATAATTCTATTATCAGATGTTAGGACTCTGAGATGAGTACCAGCAACAAAAGAGACTTTGCCTGCAAGATACCACTGCATAGATTGAATTTCACTTGTTGTCCCACCATGAAAATCAACGACTATATTATTAGTTACTTCTTTTACTTTTTCAAGGAGTTTATCCACAGTAAAAAATGGATCATTTGGAAAAATTTTATTAAAATTGGTTCTACCCAAAAGACTTATTATGGCAAGTTGAGTACCATTTTGCATTTGATAAAAAAGGTAACCTCTACCTGGCGTATCTTTTGGCAGATTGTAAGGTCTTAATATAAAACCAGATTTTGAAAGAAATTCTTTTATATCCTTTTTATTAAAGATATAGTCACCTGAAGTAATAACATCAATTCCTGCATTATTAAGTTGATAAGCAGTATCAGCCAAAAGCCCATAGCCATCAGATGCACCATCTGCATTTGCTATGCAAACATCAATTTTATTTTCTGTTATTATTTTTTTTAGGTTTCTTTTAATCGCCTTTACTGATGGGATACCTATAATTTCCCCTATAAATAAAATTTTAATCATTATCTTTTTATCCTTCCGTAAATATTACCTTTCATCAAATCTTCAATATCAGCTAAAGTTGCATAACTAAAATCACCTCTGTAACTATGTTTTAATACAGATGATGCAACTGCAAAATCTAACGTATCCTGCAAACTTTCATATTTATTTAAAGCAAAAATGAATCCAGAACTAAAAGCATCACCAGACCCAATTCTATCTACAACTGGGTCAATTAAATATTCTTCAAAGTCGCCATCAATGTTTTGAGAAAAATAAAATTGATTTGTTTCTCTCTTATATAAAACTCCACCCATATAATTAATACTAGAATTTTTTGAATTCCTAATAGACAAAGCAATAATATTTGTTTGTGGAAATCTTTTTGATAGTTGAAGTAAAAGATTTTCATAATAAACTAAATCCTGATTTTCATACAAATATTCTTTTTTGCGAATATCTATTTTGAAAAACTGTTGAATATCTGTCTCATTTCCAAAAATATAATCGCAATAAGAGGCAATTTCACTCATAACAAGTTCTGGGTCAATTTTTTTGTCTCTTAAATTATAATTCCACAATTTAGAACGATAATTAAGATCACAACTTACAGTTAGACCCATTTCCTTAGCAAGCCTAACAGAACGAATAGCCGCATACATAGCATTTTCTGATATAGCTGGTGTTATTCCGCTTATATGAAAATGCTCTACTTGAGAAAAAATATCATGAAAATCATAATCCTCAAATTTCAAATAATTTATAGAAGAATCTTTCCTATCATAAGTAACTACTGAACCTCTATTTGCAATACCTTCTTCTACAAAATAAATCCCCATTCTACCCCTATCAATTTTTTTTACAAAATCATAATTTATATTAAATTTAGCTAGTTGTCTTAATGATGCTATACCAAGAGTATTATTTGGAATTACAGAGATAAAATAAGAATCCCCACCCAAATTTGCATAATTTGCCAAAAAATTAGCCTCAGCCCCTCCATAAGAAAATTCAACAAATTCTGGCAAAGAAGAAAAAGTTGATTTATTATTTGCTGTTAATCTAACCATTAGCTCGCCAAAGGCACAAATTTTTATCATTATCTATATCCTTAACACAGACTTACACGGGTTGGTATTACAATGACAATCATTCAGATGTTATTTATATCTGTGTAATTATCTTTAATATGTTTAATTCGTGTTATTAATTTCTTCTATCATCTTAGAAATTAATTTATCAACATTTTTTGGATGATTACATGAAATTAGATTACCATCTACTACAATTTCAGCTGTTTGATTACCTTCATATATTACTATACCATTAGCATTTACGACATCATCTATAATATTGTGAGCACAAGTTACTTTTTTACCATTCAATAAATCTTTAGAAGCTGTAAATAACCATAAACTATGACATATTGTCCCAATTTTTAGTTTATTATCAGAAACAACTTTTCTTAAAAATGAAACAGCCGCTGATTCGTTTTTAACACCATCTTTTCTTTCTTTATCATATCTTAAGCGATCCATCGCGTATCCGCCAATTAAAATTATAGCCTTATAATCATTAATATCAATTAAAGTTATATCTTTTGTAACTTTTACTCTTTTTCTTAAATCATTTCCATTAAAAATCAGTGCTTTATTATTCCAAAGATATGATACAAAATCAACTTCATATCCGTTTTGTGGAAACAAAGTTTTAAAAGCATCAAATTCTTGTTCATCAAAATGCGATTCTATTAAAACTGCTATTTTTCCTTTAGTTGGAATACCTTGAGGCTTAAAATTATTTTTTTCATTTGTTACTTCAATCGTTATAGAACTGGTATTTTGTCCAAATGCCAAATTGTATAAAAACATTTGACAAAGCAAGAAAAAAAATATTTTTTTAATCATTTATTTCTCCAAATATAACACAAAGTTACACAGATTACGATAGTTGATTACAATAAATATAATCTGTACTAATCAGTGTTATATCATTTTTTTGCTATTTAATTAAGTATTTTTTTAAATTTTTTCTTTTTTTTAATAAAATATTTTTTTCAAAAAAAGAAGATGTCGAAAACCCTAAAACAGAGTTAAATCCCAAATAATCTTTATAATTTTTTAAATTTATTCCACCTGTAAGAATAAATTTTACTTCTGTATTTTTGTAAATAGAATCTATTGCCTTTAAAAAATCAACACCACCCAAAAGAGATATAGGAAAAAGTTTAATAAATTTAAACCCTTCCTCTATTAAATTTTGAATTTCTGTAATACTCGCAGCAGCTGGAATATAAGGAATATTTATAGTTTTTGAAAAATCAATTAATTTTTTTGAACTACCAGGACTTATTATTAGATCAACACCGAGTTTTGAAACAATATCCATAGTTTCTGCATTAAGTACAGTGCCTGCAGCAATTATAAAGTCATCATACTTATTTTTGGCGTATTCAATTAAATTAATCGAATTTTCGTTTCTTATAACTATTTCAAATACTTTATAATCAATTTCTTTTAATATCTCTATTTTATTATCTAATTCATCAATATTTGAACAATTAATTATTGGAATAACTTTATATTCCGAAAATATTTGAGAAATGTTTATCATAAAATATTATTTTTCCTTCAACATAAAAATAAAACCAATAAGCATAAAAATCGGCGGAAAATTATTAATTACATAATAATACAGAGGAATACCATGAAAAAGAAAGTTTTTTAATATAAATATGTTTAAAATCTCAAAAATTCTAAAAACCATAACAAAATAAAGGAATATGCTTGATAATACAAAAAAAAGTCCAGTAAGTTTTTTGGTTTTTCCATAAGCCAAAACGCCAAAAAAAGCACTAAGACTCCCAATAGTTATATCAATTATAATATATGTAATTTCTGATAAAAATATATCCTTAATCATTAAAAGCCCTCAAGACGTATTTTCTTTGATATTCTTCTAAATTAATTGGTAAATAACTATAAAAAGGAGGAATATTGTTTAATAATATATTTTTTTCCAAAAATTTATTGTATAGATTATCTATTTGTGAAATATTTTTATAAGAAAATATTCTATCTGCAAAAATAAAATCATTGTTTTCAATTTTTATATTATTTTCTTCAAGACTCTTTGCAACATAATAATTTTTTAAAGATGAAGAAAGATATAAAGATGGAACAGAATGTATTTCTTCACAAAAATTAGCAAATTCATTTAACTCTTTTGAAATTAAAATTATCACATATTTAAAATTACCACAATAAATCTCTGGTAAAATAACAATATCCGCTTTATTTATATTTATTTCAAAAGAAGGATACCAAAAATAATTAAAAACTGCAAGATTATTTTTATCAATACCTTCTACATATTTGTTTATCTTTTCTTTGTTTCCACCAAAATTTAAATAAATTTCTGCAAAATCGTATATTTTAATGTTATAATCATTATTATTATCATTATTTATTGATATTTCATTATAAGAAATATATTTTTTAAATCTTTCGCCAATTATATCAATTTTACTATTATTAAATTTATTAAAAAGTTTCAAAAAAAATTCTTGTAGTGAAAAAGAAAATTTTATATGATATTTATCAGAAAAATTTGTCTCCATAAATTTCATAAATCGCCTATGATAAATAGAATCAATTTGTAAATTCCACGCTGAAGAAATGCTATCTTTTACTAAATTAGTGAGTTTTTTATGAGAATGCCCAATTATATTAGTATTATGCCTAAAATCGTAGTATTTCTCACTTTTTATATTGTATAAAAAACTATCTTTAGCTTTACGAAATTGTATCAATTTGTTTCCTTATTTATGTTAAACTTTAAATTATTTGTTTTTCATTAAAAATATAACAAAAAAACTAATAATTAGCAATGTAATAATTTTACTTATTATTCCTACTATCAAAACAGATAAAATAAAATATTGTGAGAGAGTCATAATAAAATTTATTAATGAGACAATAAATTCTAAAGACATAAGAAATGTTAAAAAAACAAGTAGAATATTTTTATTTTTTATTATTAAAAGAATAATTGATAGAAATAGAATCAAAACAAATATTATTAGATAAAAATAATCTAAAATAGGAATAATAGTATTATATTTGAAAATTAATATTGATTTATTAGTTATTGTCAATAGTGAGAATAATATATTTATACATAAAGCTACTATTAATATTTTTTTCATTTTTAAAAAATCCTTCAAAAAATAATTTTTAATATATAACACAGATTAATTAGATTGTCACGGATTAAGTCATAACATATTAACATTATATACCTAAAATTAATGAAATTGTCCCAATTTCATTAATTTATAGTTTATGATTTTTGACTAATCAAAAACTTTTTGGTATATCAACTTATTTTTCTAACAAGTTATATTTACCAATTATGATTTTTTTGATATAGTAAATTAAAATGATTTGTCAAAATATTATTACACTGATTGCATAGATTAAATTGTATAACTTAGTATAAATTTTTGAGAATTATGGATAACTTTTTAAATAGCTAAATAATTTTTAAAAAAAATAGATTTTGGGTCTGTCCCTTGCTCCGTCCCTTAGGGACGGAGCAAGGGACAGACAGAAAAAATTCAAAAAAAAATAAAATAAAATATAATTTTATTTTCTACACTTTAGTTATTTTAAAATTTATCTATAACTAAAAATTAAATAGATTGATTAGATTTTTTAGATTAAAACTGATAAAAATAAATTAAAGGAGAATATTTTGTCTCTAATTAGATTTGATAATGTTTCTAAATATTATGGAGCTAATCTTATTTTTGAAAAATTGAGTTGGCAAATAAATAATGGTGAAAAAATTGGACTTATCGGTGTAAATGGATCGGGTAAAACTACACTTTTAAAAATGATTTGCAATGAAATACATCCTGAAACTGGTAATATAATATTCCAAAAGAATATAAGATTTGGTTATTTGTCACAACACATTAAAATTAATTCAAATTTAACTATTTATCAAGAAATATTAGATTCTCTTATAGATATTAATGAATTAAAGGCTCAAATGGAAGAAATTGAGCATAAAATGACTTTGCATAATGAAAATATTGATGCTTTAACAGAAAAATACGGCGATTTGCAACATCAATTTGAAGAATCTGGCGGTTATAATATAGACTTTTTGATCGATAAAGTGTTGAATGGTCTTGGTTTTAGTAAAAATGATTGGGATAAAAAAATTGAAATCCTCTCTGGTGGGCAAAAAAGCAGGGTTATGCTTGCTCGTCTTTTATTACAAAAACCAGATTTAATTTTACTCGATGAACCAACTAACCACCTTGATATAAATGCTATTAGTTGGCTTGAAGAATTTTTAGCAGAATACCAAAAATCTGTTTTAATTGTATCTCATGATAGATATTTTCTTGACAAAACTGTATCAAAAATAGCTGAGATTGAAAATTTTAACCTTACAGAATATAAAGGAAATTATTCTAAATTTATTGAACAAAAAACACAAAAGATAGCCTTGCAAGAAAAACTTTACACCCTTCAAAAAGCAAAAATTGAAGAAAAACAAGACTTCATCCGCAGAAACATCGCTGGACAAAATACAAAACAAGCGACATCAAGAATAAAAGAACTAGAAAAAATGCACATAATTAAACCTCCTTCGCAACAAAAAAAAATTACACTTAAATTTGACGCTTCAAAACGCGGCGGAAATGATGTTTTAACAATAACAGACCTTTGCAAAAAGTATGACACAAAAGTACTATTTGAAAACCTAAATTTTAAAGTTGAACGAAATAATAGAATCGGTATTGTTGGAACTAACGGAACTGGTAAAACAACTCTATTAAAAATAATAATCGGTGAAGAAAATCAAACTGATGGTGAAATTAAAATCGGTGCTAACATAGAAATTGGTTATTATGACCAACATTTAAATAATTTAGATGAAGAAAAGATTGTTATTGACGAAGTTTGGCAAATTAAGCCAAATTTAACCGAATTTGAAATGCGTAAGTATCTTGCTAAGTTTTTATTCTATGATGAAGATGTTTTTTTAGAAATTAAAAATTTATCTGGTGGTGAAAAAAGTAGAGTAGCGCTTGCAAAAATAATTTTATCTGGTGCTAACTTTTTGATACTCGATGAACCAACCAATCACCTTGATATTTTTTCACGAATGGCTTTAGAAGATGCTTTACAAAATTATGAGGGGACTATCCTAACTGTAAGTCATGATAGATATTTTTTAGATAAAATTGCTAATAAAATTATTCTTTTTGAAGATGGAAAAAGTATTTTTTATGATGGAAATTATTCTTACTATGACCAAAAAAGAAAAGAAGACGCAAAAACTCAACAAGAGAATAAAACTACAAATAAGTATCAGCAATATCAACAATTTAAAGATGAAAAAAAACAAAATAAACCAAAGATTAAAACTCGCCCTCCTTTTGAAATAGAAAAAGAAATACAAAATGTTGAAGAAGAAATAAAAAAGATAGATAAAGAGCTTGCTAAACCAGAAATTTATTCAGATTACCAAAAAACTCAGATATTAAACGATAAATATGAAGAATTTAACGATAAATTGGCGATCTTATATGAAGAATGGGAAAAAAGTAACAATTAATCTCAATTTCATTATTCTATAACACAGATTTTTTAGATTGACACAGATTAAATTGTGTAATTATATACAATAACTGTATTTAATTTTTATAATGACAATTGTTCAAATTGTCATTATATACCTAACGAACTCCAAATGGTAAATAAATTTTATTAAAAAATAGTAATTTAAAACTCAAAATTTAACACGAAAGACACGAAGAAAGTTTAATAAAAAAGAATATTTTTATTAAAATTTTATTCCATTCTTCGTGAATTTCATGATTTATCTGATATTTATTTTATTAAATCGAAATTCGGATTAATAGTTGGTATAAAATAAAAAAAATAATTATTAGCATTTGACAATAATTATTTTTTTTGTTATATTATTAGCATAAGCCAAATATTAAGGATATTTATGCCAAGACCAACCAAATGTAGAAAACTTCATTATACTCCAGATTTTTATTATTTTAAACCAGCAGGAATTCCTGGTAGAAATTTAGAAGAAGTTATTTTAACTTTGGATGAATTTGAGGCTATTAGATTAGCAGACTTTGAAAACTTATACCAAGAAGATGCAGCAAAACAACTAAATGTTTCAAGGCAGACATTTGGAAATATTATTGATTCTGCACACAAAAAAATAGCAGATACAATTATAAATGGTAAAATATTAAAAATTGAAGGAGGAAATATTGATTCTTTAAAGGAAAGAAATTTTATTTGTTATCAATGTAAAAATGAATGGTCTGTCCCTTTTGGGGTTGAAAGACCATCAAATTGTCCAAATTGTAACAATGAAAATATTCATCGTTCTGAAAAAGATAAAGGATTTGGACAAAATAAATAAATTTAGGAGATTTGTATGAAAATTTGTATTCCAACAGAAAACAATAATGGTTTAAACTCAACAGTATATGGACATTTTGGAAGTGCCCCATATTTTATAATTTATGACACAAATTATAACAAAATTGAAGTAATAAACAATATGGATAAAAACCATCAGCATGGTCAATGTAATCCATTAGCATCTTTTGTAGAAAAACCAATTGATGTTATGGTAACAGGTGGAATTGGTGGTGGTGCTTTAAAAAAATTGAATGCAAATGGCATTAAAGCATATCGAAGTACAAAAGAAGCTACTGTATCAGAAGTCATTAAAAATTATGAATCTAACAAATTAGTTGAAATCACTTTAAATGATACTTGTTCACATAACCATGGTTGTCATTAATAAAAAGGTTTTAAATGAAAATAACTACATTAATTGATAATGTTGTATATGGCAATAAATTAGTTGCAGAACATGGTTTTTCTTTATATATCGAATCAAATGATAAAAAAATATTATTTGATACTGGTCAATCAAAAAATTTTATTGACAATGCAATTAATCTTGGTATCGATATTAGCAAAATAGATTTTTGTATCATAAGTCATGGGCATTATGATCATACAGGCGGTTTATACGATTTTTGTAAAATAAATAAAAAAGCAAAAATATTTATAAAAAAAGAAGCATTCTTAAAAAAATATAAATCAAATAAGAATTATATAGGAATACCTTTTAATGAGAATATTTTTGAAGATAGATTAATTTTTGTTTCTCAAAATACAAAAATAACAGATGATATTTATATAATGCCAGACATAAAAATTTATAATTATGAAGATACACATTTTAAAGAAATGTCCATAAAACAAAATAATGAATATTTTACAGACGAATTTATTGATGAACAATTTTTGGTTATAAATCAAAATAATTCGTTAGTAATAATTAGTGGTTGTTCACATAGAGGAATTACTAACATAATAAAAACTTCAATAGAATATTTTAATCTTCCTATTAATTTGGTATTGGGTGGTTTTCATTTTAAAGATGAAGATGATAAAACATTAAAAAATATAATTGAATCTTTTAATAATTTTAATATTAAACAAATAGGAGTTTCTCATTGTACAGGCATAGATAAACTTATTAATATATCCAAAAGTTTTTTGGGTAATATTTTTTATAATTATACTGGTAATTTAATAAATTTGTAATAAATAAGGAGATTTTAGATGGAAAATCAAGAAAATATTATGGATACACTTCTTTCTGAGAATATGCAGAAGATTAAGAAGAAAATAGTTGTAATGAGTGGAAAAGGTGGTGTAGGTAAAAGTACAGTAAGTGTTAATATAGCTTATGGTTTAGCATTGGAAGGAAATAAAGTTGGACTACTTGATGTTGATCTACATGGACCTTCAATTGCAAAAATGACTGGCATAGAAGGAAAAATGATATATGCAGCAGAAAATGAAAGACCAAAACCAATTGAAGCAGCTCATAATCTTTTTGTTTTGAGTGTAGCAAGTTTATTAGAAAACGCAGATGAACCTATTATTTGGCGTGGTCCTGCAAAAATTGGAGTAATTAAACAATTTTTATCAGAAATAGAATGGCCATCACTCGATTATCTTGTTGTTGATTGCCCTCCAGGAACAGGTGATGAACCTCTAAGTGTAATACAACTTCTAAATAATATAAGTGGCGTAGTTATCGTTACAACTCCACAAGATGTTGCTTTACTGGATGTAAGAAAATCAATAAATTTTGCAAAAAAATTAGAAGTTAATATTTTGGGGATCGTTGAAAATATGGCGGGCTTCGTATGTCCTCACTGTGATAAAAAAGTGGATATTTTTAAAAGTGGTGGTGCAGAAAAAGCAAGCAAAGATTTTAATATTGATGTTCTTGGGAGCATTCCAATTGATACAAACATTGTTCATTCTGGAGATGAAGGAAAACCATATATCTATCATTATGGTAAAACAGAAGGTGGAAAAATATTTATAAATATTGCAGAAAAAATTATTGAAAAATTGGGTAATTTATAGTTTTCATTGTTATAATTTTATTAATTCTTAGTTGTAATACTCTAAAGTAAAGCAATAATGCTAATCTTTGTAAATCAGTATTATAGCTTTACAAAACATAAAGTTTTTAGTATAACACAGATTATCACGGATTTTATTAGGATTACACAAATTACGCTTATTTATTTCCCAAGCGGTAAATTTTAAAAATATTCCTTCAAAAAATCACAAGGAGAATTAAAAATATGAATAAATACGATGAATTAGTTCAAAAAAGTCTTACTAATGGAACAATTGACGAAAATGATATAAAATGGATTATGACTTCAAAGGATGTAGAACTACTTCCATTACTACATGCAGCTTATAAAGTTAGGTACAAATACTTTGAAAATAAAGTTAGAATTCACATAATAAATAATGTTAAGAGTGGCAATTGTAGTGAAGACTGTTCCTATTGTGCTCAATCAAAAGAATCAAAAAATGAAATAGAAAAATATCCTATAAAAGCAAGAGAAGAAATTTTAGCAGACGCAAAAAAGGCTTTTGATGGTGGTTCATTCCGATATTGCATGGTTTTTTCTGGAAATAGACAAAACAAAAAAGATATGGATTATATATGTGATGTTGTTTCTGAAATAAAACAAAAATATCCAATGGAAGTTTGTGTTTCTGCTGGTTTTTTGAATGATGAACTTGCAACTCAATTACATAATGCAGGAGTAAATAGATACAATCACAATTTAAATACAAGTAGTAATTATTATGGTTCTATTTGTAGAAGTCATACTTACCAAATGAGAGTTGAAACTATAAACACAGCAAAGAAAAATGGTATGGATGTATGCTCTGGTATTATAATTGGAATGGGTGAAACAATTGATGATTTAATAAATATTACAAAAGAATTAAAAAATGTTGCTGCAAAATCAGTACCAGTCAATTTTTTTGTTCCTGTTGAAGGGCATAGACTTAAAGAATTTCATGATTTAACACCAGAATATTGTTTAAAGGTATTATGTGTTTTTCGTTTTACACTCCCTGATGCAGAACTTAGGTCTGCTGGTGGTAGAGAACATCATTTAAGAAGCCTACAAGCTCTTTCATTATATCCTGCTAACTCAATTTTTGCATTAGGATATTTAACAACTGGCGGCGATGGACTAGAACAAACAAAAAAAATGATTACAGATGCTGGCTTTGTGGTGGAAAAAGTTGAAGAATAAATTTCTCACAAAGGCACAAAGGACACAGAGGAAGAAATTACAAACTTTTTTCTCCGTGTTCTTCGCCTATGTGTGAGATTTTTCCTATTAAATTCTATAAACAACACTTTTTCTCAATTTTTCGGACTCGTCTTTGCCTTTAAAAATTTCTACAATTTTTAGACCAAGATCAATCGCAGTCCCAACACCTCTCGAAGTAATAATTTTACCATCAATAACAACGCTATCTTCAAGATAACTTGCGATAGAAGGAAGTTTTTCTTTCATACCAGGAAATGAAGTTACTTTTTTATTAGCTATAACTCCTGCTTTTTCTAAAACTACTGGTGCAGCGCAAATTGCAATTATATATTTGCCTAATTGTGAAAATTCTTTAACAATATCCAAAATTTTTTGACTTTTAGAAAGGTTTTCAACACCAAGTCCGCCACCGGGTAGAAAAATAGCATCAGCATCGGCTAAATTTGTTTTTGATAAGGTAGAATCAGCAATAACTTTAATATTATGACCACCATTAACTTCAATTTTTTCTGTAATAGAAATAAGATTTACATTAAAATTTGCCCTTCTTAGTAAATCAATTACAGCGATGGCTTCAGTCTCCTCAAAACCTTCTGCTAAAAATGTGTTAATTTTCATAAATGCCTCCTTAAATTTTACTAAAATGTTTAGGTTTGTCTAAAATTCTTATTTAAACATCAAATAACTATGCAATTCTAATCCGTGTAATTCGTGAGAATCAGATTACTCTGTGTTATAGATTTGTCAAAAATAATAAAATATAATTACTTTAATATCAAATAACTATGATTTTAATCTGCGATAATCAAATTAATCTGTGTTATAAAAACAGTAAAAAAACTACTAAAATCATATAATAAATTCAATTAATATAGTTTAAATTCAAAAACACTTTAAAACGACTTTAAAACCCTCTAAAACAATTATAATCAAATTTTTTCATAAAAAAAACAAAAAAATTAGAAAATACTTGACTTTTTATAAAATTGATATATACTTTATCATAGAATCTGTTAAACAGATTAAGACGGATGGATTAAATTATTCCCCTCCCCAAATTACAATCCATCCGTTTTTTTATTTTTAGTATATTATTATTTCCATTTGTCTTTTAAGCTCATTAACCAATCTTTGTCTTATTGCACCCTTTAGGTTTTGTTCGTATTCTTTTTGTAGATAAGATTCTGCTTTTAATATTGACTCTTCTTTTGATAATTTTATTGCTTGAACTCTTGCCTCTATTCTAAAAATATAAAGTCCATTTTGGGTTTCAAAAACTTTTGGTATCAATCCAATATTAGATGTTTTGAAAACTGAAATTATTTCTTCGGAAAAACTATTTAGAGTTCTTGGATCGTCAAGAGGCACTTTCCCTACTCTTCCTTTTGGTGTAGAATGTAATGATATTAAATCATCAGAATATTTATTAACCATTTCTACAAAGTTATCTTCATTTATTGTTTTTAAACATTCTTCTGCTTTGTTTTTCAATAACTTAATTTGCTCATCATTTTTTTTACTTCCAGATGAACCATAATAAGAAAAATAAATCATTGATAAAATTACACTTTCTTTTTCTTCAAATAATTCTGGTTTATTTTTCATTATTTGTTCCAACTCTTCAGTTGTGGGATAATATCTTTTAATTTTTTCTTTTTCATAACTCTCACTTATAAATTTTGAAATCCATAATTTCTTTTTTACATATTCTTTATATGTTCTCATAGAAACATTATTTGTTAATAAAGCAGATAAAAATTCCTCATCTGTAATATTTTTTAAATCTTTCCCTACTTTACTCGCATAGAATGCTTTATCATCTCTAATCTGATTACTAATATCGGTTTCTTTTGGTTCTTCTGTATAAAGTTTTGCACCAATAAAAAGAATTGCTTCTTCTATTAAATATTCTTTTGCTTTTTCATAGTCAATTTTGTATAATTTTGAATAATTTTCTACTTCTCTAACTAAAATTACTTCATTTGAAACTTTTGCAGCCTTTTTTGTTATAATAATATTTTCTGCACTTAAATTTAATAAACTAAAAATAAAAAATAAAACTGTAATAATTCTTTTCATATCATCCTCTTTAAAATATTTTTATTGGAACTATTTGAACTATATCACCAATTAAGAAAGGTGACAAATAAATTAGCTTAATTGTTGATTTCCATCATAAGTTAGAATTGTTTTATACATATCTGGTCTTCTATCTCTAAAAATTCCCCAACTTGCCCTCTTTATTTCTATTTCTGAAAGGTCAAATTCTGCAACTAAAACAGTTTCTTCTATTCTATTTGCTTCGACTATTTTTTCGCCAGTAATTCCACATATAAACGAAGAGCCATAAAAAGTAATTTCAGACTCATCAATATTTTCTTTACCAACTCTATTTGAAGCAACGAGTGGAATCAAATTTGAGGCACTATGACCTTGCATACATCGTTGCCAGTGGTCTTTTGAGTCTACTGTCAAATCTTGAGGTTCTGAACCAATTGCAGTAGGATAAAATAAAATTTCAGCACCCAATAAAGACATACAACGAGAAGCCTCTGGATACCATTGATCCCAACAAATCCCTACACCAATTTTAGCATATTTAGTATCCCATACTTTAAAACCTGTATCACCGGGATTAAAATAATACTTTTCTTCATAACCAGGTCCATCAGGAATATGGGTTTTTCTATAAATTCCAAGAATTTCACCAGTTGCATCAATAATAGCGATAGAATTATATCTTGCTTTATTCTTTTTCTCAAAAAAACTAATAGGCAAAACAATTTCTAACTCTTTTGCAATTTGTGTAAAATGTTTTACTGCTTTGTTTTCATTCAATTCTTTGGCATAAGTAAAAAATTCTGGTTTTTCTTTTTGACAAAAATATAAAGTTTCAAATAACTCTTGAATTAAAATTATTTTTGCACCTCTACTATGTGCTTCTCTAACAAGTTTTTCGGCTTTTTTTATATTTTCATCAATATTATCGCAACAACTCATTTGTGTAGCGGCTACTTTTATTTTTCTCATGTTTTTACCTTGTAACACGGATTAGACAAATTTTACAAATTGATAAAGATCATCATACTAGTTTTTAATCATAAAAAACAATATTTGAGAATGTAACTTTTACATAAACAATTGTCCAAATTGTCTATATACCTTAAACGCTTATCTCTATTAATTCATCTATATAAAATAAATTACAAATAATATCAATTTTATTATTTATTGATCTTTAGAAGCGTTTGAGTATATATTTCTATATAAATATAGTTGTTATGTCAATATAATTTTAAAAATAGTTTTATGCTATCTATTTTACAAAAATTTACAAAATTCAAAAAATTTTTGTTGCCATTTTAATTTTTTTTTATTATATTAGTATATCAGAATATACTAATATTAAGGAGTTTTTTATGAAAATCGACGAAAAAAAATGTCCACAAAATCATCGGTGTCCTTCTATAAGTGTTTGTCCGGTTGGAGCTATTACTCAAAAAGGTCACGGTTTACCACAAATAGACGAATCTTTATGTACAAAATGCGAAAGGTGTGTAAAATATTGTCCACGAAAAGCAATAACAAATTAATTATTTTTTTAGGTAAGGCTCCCAACCATCAAAATCATTCTGGAATAGTAAAATGCCTAAAAAACCTTTTACCATTTCAGAATTTGATTTTGATTTTATTTTTACAAACTCCTCTTTAGCATCTGGAATTGAAAGCTCTCTTGTTTTAGTTTTTTCTATGATACTTCTAATTTCTATTTCGTTTTTATTTACTTCTTTTATTAAATAAGTTTCGCAAATACCCCACATAGTATCACCTGCTTTTACAGTAATTTTACTGTTATCTGGTAGAATAAGAACTTTTTTTGGGTAAATCCAATCTGGATTTTGACCTTTTACATAATTTTTCTCAAAATCAAATAAAATTCGATGATAACCATTTTTTATTGCAATCAAATTTGTTAAATTTAGATTATCCAATGTTGTCATATAAAAACTATAATAGTAACTTTTTTGTAAAGGTTTATCTTTCTCAATATTATATTTTTCTTTTATATTTTCGATAAATTCTTTTTGATTTGTTATTTTTTTATCTTTTTGTTTTTTATCTGGATTTTTATCATCTATTTTCTTATCTTTTTTTATTTTTTTAGAATCTTTTTTTATTTTAAAATCCCAAAATTTAAACTGTGGCAATTTAATTTTTGGAATAAAATTTACGAGTCCAAAAGTTACTAAACTTAAAATTAAAATTATTAAAAAAATTAATAAAATTCTTTTTGGAATTTTTAAATTCATCCTTTTTGATTTCTTTATAATCTTTTCAAAGTCATTTATCTTTTCTTTTGGCTTTTTTATTTGTTTTTCAAAATCTTTTACTTCTTTTTTGAGTTTTTCTTTCTTAATATTTGTTTTTTCTTCTTTTATCTTCTTCTTTGATGTTTTATAATTATAATCCAAAATTTCAGAACCAGAAAAATCATCATAATAACCAGAATAATTATCTTCTATATCATTTATATCTTTTTTTTCTATATTTTCATCTTTTTTATTTAAAATATGTTTTTTTTCTTCAATTTTCCTTTTTTTCTCAATATTTCTTTCTATTTTTTCTATTTGTGAAATAAATTTTCTTAATTCATCTCTTTCTTTTTGATAAAATTCTTTAGCATCCATAACATCTTTAAATCTATTTTCTATGTGATTTATGATAGAAATGTTATTTTCTGTTAAACTTTTTAGTTTTACATCTTTAAAATTCTTATACCTTTTCTTCCATTGAGCTATTTCTATATCTTTTTGAAAAATCTCATAAGGATTAATCTTATCTGATATTACAAAAAAATTTCCGTAGCAAAAAAAATCTCTTGCAATAATTTTTTCTTCTTTTTGAGAAAACCCAAGCCTTTGTTCTATAATAATTTTATTGTTATTAATCAATTTTCCAGTAAAATCACAAAGATATTCTTTGTACTCATTAAAAAAATTCAACTCTACATCTGGATTTGCTTCAAAAAGAGTTCGCCTAATTGTTTCAAAATAAAGTTTACTAAAAAAATCATTTTTATTTTTTTTATCGAGAATAAAATCATCTTTATATAAATAATCTTCTTTAAAATTAATCTCTTTTCTATTAGAAACAACGAATTCTTTTAAATTATCCCAAAAATTACTAATATAATTGTTTTCATTTAGATTATCTGTGAAAATCAATGGATTATAACTAAAAAGCGTAATAAATTCTTTATCAAAATCATCTATAATAAAACCAAAATCTTTTTTTTTCTCATTAAGTAAATAAAAACCTTGAATTTTACTACCTTTATCCAAAAATCCTGATTCTCCTTCAAGATTAATCTTAATCATATTATAAATAATATTTATTCTTTTATTCTGAAAAAATAGCCTTATATCACCAATTTTAATATCAATACTATCTTTTTCTGGAAATACAGACATAAAAACGTCTTTTGGCAAAAGATTTAACCAATTTGGGTTAATTTCTTTTAAAACAATGTGAATTCGTGAATTACTGCTCCATTTTTTTAAAAAAGACTTTATCCATAAAGAATCTGGCTCAATTTTCTCTGTTAGATACAAAAAGTCTATTTTTTCTGGATTTATTCCAACTTTAATCGCATCCAAAACCCAGTTTTTTGAGTCAGAAAGACAAGCAAATTTATTATCTGAAAAAATAAAAAGTGATTTATCCGAATGAATAATGCCTGTTTTATTGTAGAAATTTTGATAATTTTTCAAGAAAAAGTCAGAAAGTAACTCAATTTCTCTTTTTTCGTCTATAAATCGATTTAAATAGTCTTTTAAGTCAAAAAACAATTGGTTTTTATTAAATATTCTAATATTTCCATCACCATAAAAAGAAGCAAAGGAGTGTTTTGAAATTGTACTATTCTTTATATCTTGTAAAAATTCTTCTTCTGTAAGTTTTTTATCTTTTGTTAAACCTTCTTCTTCTGCATAAATTATTTCAATTTTACTTATATCAATTTCGTTATGTTCTAGAAATTTAGTAAATCTTTCAACAACATTCTTTAAACCAATAATTTTTTTATCGATATCTGGTCTAAATATTTCTATTTCTTTAAAAGGATTTCCCGGATACAAAGGAGTAACAAGGCTCATAAAAGTTAAGCCTTCCCCAAAATCTTTTAGAAATGGAGAATTACCAACTCTTAAAAACCTTTCATTTTTAGTAGAAAAATCTTCAGCATAAATTATAAAACATTCTTGATCTATTTGAAAAACTCTCTTTTCCAAAAGATATTCCTTACAACACGGATTTAATCAGATTTTCACTGATTTACACAGATTAAACTGGAAACTATATCTAAATTATATTTAATTTTTAGAATATTTGATAAACTAAAAATTTTAGAGTAAAAAATTTTGATTATATATTTCTTTTCTAAGCCATTCAATGAAACTATCAAATCCTTCACCTGTTTTAGAACAAACTTCAAAAATTTTTGCTTCATCATTTAAGGCTCTAACACCATTATAAAAAAAATCGCTATCAAAATCAATATAAGGTTTTAAATCCATTTTATTTAATATTATAGCATCAGCTTTTTGAAAAGCAAGAGGATATTTGTAAGGTTTATCACTCCCCTCTGGGATAGAACAAATTAATATTTTAATATGCTCTCCTATGATAACATCAGCAGGACAAACGAGATTTCCAATGTTTTCAATAAATAAAACTCCTTTTTGGCAAATATCTATCTTTTTTAGTATAGTATCAACCATTATAGGGTTTAAATGGCAATTTCCGCCAGTATTTATTTGAAAAGCAGTTACACCAAGTGCTGTTAAAGTTTTTGTATCAATATCAGACTCAATATCACCTTCGATTACATAACTTTTAATATCATTAAGTCGTTTTATAGTCTGAATTAGAGTAGAAGTTTTACCAGCCCCAGCCCCTCCGAGTATATTTATTGTAAAAATATCTTTTTCTGTCAAAAATTCATTTATTTTTTTTGCAAGATTATCTTGTTCTGAATAAATATTTTCATATAAAGAAATTTTCTTTTGCATTTAAAACCTCTAATAATAATTTTTATAGAATTAGTTTACCAATTTGGATATTTCATATCCTGAAAAACCCTATTTTTCTTTAATTTTTGTCATTTTTTAATTAATCTTCAATTTCCATGCTTTCTATGTAAAATTCCATCCCAATTTTTGTCATTTTACCAATTTTACCACAAACTGGACAGTCAAAAGAAAATCTATTTCTTTCAAAATAATTATTACACACATCACAAAAAAGTTTTGGTTTTATATAAGTAATAGAAATAGTAGAATTCTCTAAACAAGAATCTTTTGGCAATGAATTAAAATAATAAATTAAAGACTCTTCCATATAACCAGTTGCTTCACCAACAATAAGATTGATTTTGCTAACCTTTGTTGCATGGTTGTCTTTTGCTTTTTGTGTAACAATTTTTATCAATTGTTCAATTACAGAACATTCATGCACCTTTAAAAACCTCTGTTAAGTTATTTTTATCATTTTGAGTAACACTTTGAGAATAATTACTATTTGTATCAAGACATTTTTTTGGACAAACATCAACACAATTTCTGCAAATTATACATTTAATTCGCTGTATTTCCCATATTTTTTCTGGTTTTGAAACATTTAAAGCCAAAGTAGGACATTTTCTGACGCATAGACCGCAAAATATACATTTATCGATTTCTATAACTATCGCACCTCTAGTATTCTTAAAATACTCTCTTTTTTTCTTAGGATACATATTTGTTGCTGGTTTTTTTAGTAAATTTTGCACACTAATTTTTGCCATTGTAAAAAAAGACATAGTTTTACCTTTCTGTACAACTTATACAAGGATCAATTGTTAATATTATTGATGGAACATCGGCAAAATCCGCACCTTTTAAAATAGAGACCATAGGTGGAATGTTTGCAAAAGTTGGAGTACGAGCTCTAAATCTATCCAAAAATTTTGTTCCATTCGCCTTAACATAATAAACAACCTCACCTCTTGGTTGTTCAAATCTAACAAAAGCCTCGCCAGAGGGTGTCCCTGTAACTTTAACATCAATCGCTCCATCTGGTACTTTTGAAATTGCTTGTTTTATTATATCAATAGATTGAAAAATTTCTTTAATCCTAACAACACATCGTCCATAACAATCCCCTGACTCATCCGTTATTGGAGCAAAATCAAGTTCTCCATAGGCTGCGTATCCTTGCTTTCTCATATCAATTGCTATACCAGAAGCCCTTGCCATAGGTCCAACAGCACCAAGTGAGTAAGCTAATTCTTTTGATAACACACCAACGCCAACCAATCTATGTTTTACAGAATAATCATTTATAAAAACATCGGTGGTTTCTCTTAAATCTTCCATAATATTATTTAAAATTTTAAACATTTTACTTAGCATTTCTCTATCAACATCTTTTCTTACACCACCAATTTTACACGAACCAAAAATTACTCTGCCACCAGTTGTTTCTTCCATAATGTCCAAAATTAATTCTCTAATCCGCCAAGTTTGCATAAATAAATTTTCAAAACCAAAAGCATCTGCTGCAAGCCCAAGCCATAACAAGTGACTGTGAATTCTTGAGAATTCTCCCCATATCGTACGCAAAAATAAAGCTTTTCGTGGGACTTCTATATTCATAATTTTTTCTATGGCTTCACAATAACCTTGACCATGAATAAAACTACATATTCCACAAATTCTTTCTGCAACATAAACATATTCAGTAAATTCTTTTTTCGTCGTAAGTAACTCTAACCCTCTATGAATATATCCAATCGATGGGATTGCATCAACTACTTTTTCATCTTCCAAAACTAAATCAAGGTGTATAGGTTCTGGCAATACTGGATGTTGCGGACCAAATGGAACAACTATTTTTTCTCCCATATTCTACTCCAAACTCAACTGTTAGCAGGATTAAAAGGATGTGGAATTGATTTTTTATACAAATTACCCTTAAAATCAATTGCGATATTGCGAATATTCAATCCAAATAACTCTACAATTTCATTCTCATACAAAAAAGCTCCCAAATAAATATGGGTGATACTATGTATATCAGAATTTTTATTTACTATTGCTCTAAGATTAATAAGTTTATAATTTTTATCAAAAGAATAATTTAACTCAACCTCGCCAGTTTTTAAAGTGGTAGCACAAATTTGCACTAATCTAAATCCATCGTTACACAAATTATCAACTTTATTTAACAATTCGATTATATTTATTTCTAAAATTTCTTGTGTATCAAACATATTAATGATGATCCTTTTTTTTGATATTTTTGTATTTTTCTTCCAAAACGCCCAAAGCCTTAACTACTCCATCAATAATAGACTCAGGTCTTGCTGCACATCCTGGTACATAGACATCGACAGGGATTACCTTATCAACTCCACCTTTGACATTATAGCATTCTGCAAAGATTCCACCAGAAGTAGCACAAATCCCTACTGCAACAACAACTTTAGGATTTGGCATTTGATTATAGATATTTTTTACAATTGGCTCGTTTTGGTGATTTATAGAACCAGTAATTAGAAATATATCGGCATGTTTTGGATTACCAGTATTTATAATACCAAATCGTTCAATATCATAAACTGGTGTAAGACAAGCCAACACCTCAATATCACAACCATTGCAACTTGACCCATCGTAATGGATAAGCCAGGGAGACTTTTTTAAAAATGACACTGCCCTACCCTCATTTAATATTTAATAAATAAAGTAAAATTATATTGCCACCACCAGCAATTAAAGCAACCGCCCACGATGATTTTAAAACCCATTCCCATTTTACCCTTGCATAAGTATTATCAATAAGAATTTCAAAGAAATAGACAAACAAAGTAATAATTATAGCCAAAATCCAGTTAAAACTACTAAAAAAGATAAAAATTAAACCAAATAAGAAAACATTTTCATACCAATGAGAAATTTCAATCACAGCAAGACTTTTAGCAGACAAATCAGTTGTTATACCTTTTGTAATTTCTTGATGTGCATGATGTGAATATGACAAATCAAAAGGGGATTTTCTAAACTTTATAGTTAAAACATACAAGAAACCCAAAAAAACACCTGGTAAATATAAAATCAAATGTTTTCCAGATAGAATTATCTCATAAAATTTAAAACTACCTACAACTTTATAAAAACCAACAAGCATAATTAAAATCATAGGCTCATAAGCCATAATTAAAAGTAGTTCTCTTTCTGCACCAATTATACTAAAAGGCGAACTTGTACAATAAGCTGCCAAAATAAAAAAGATACTCGCAACAGAAAGCATAAAAATAATTAAAAGAATATCTCTGCCTTCAAAAAATAATGCCCCTGTACAAATCATAAAAATTAGATGACAAAAGACAAAAGGTCCTTGAAAACGATTAATCCACATTGTTTTTTTACTAAATAGTTTAAAAACATCATAAAAAGGTTGTAAAAGTGGCGGACCTACTCTGTTTTGCATTCTTGCGGTTATTATTCTATCAATACCAGCAAGAAGTCCACCAATAATAGGAGCGAATATTATATAAACCAACGCGACTATTAAAGAAATTTTATTTTTTTCAATCGCTAAAATTATATCATTTAAATTCATACTATTTTATTCCTACAAGCATAATTATTATAGCAACTAAAGAAAGCCATATCCCCAAATCATTTATTTTTTTCTCATTAAAATATTTTTCCAAATAATAATTTTTATTATTCAATTCTTTTTTGACACCCATAGAGCCTTCAAATTTTAAAAAAGTGTCAACATTTCGTCCACCCATATAAACTTCTTTTTGGTGGAATTGTTTTCTTTTTTGTAAAGTCATCAAAATCAATGGCAGCAAAATAATTAGCATAACCATTATTATCATTATAATGACATTACTCCTACCAAGCCCATGTGAAGAATTATAAATAGAGTGTATATAAGGCTCTATTGCAAACATAGAAATTAGAGGGAAAGCAACACAGGTTAAAACCGTTAAAACTCCATGTACAAAAAGAGAAATCCATTGATCAAAATCCATTTCTTTACCAACTGGCATTTTTGATTGTTCGACATTATTAATTGAAATAATTTTACCAAGCCACTTTGTCCAGAAGAATATTGTAACAGCACCGCCATAAGAGATAATTAAAATCAAAATTGGACTAATAATAGAATGTACATTGACAAATGCCTCTAAAGCAGCCCATTTACTAATCAACATTCCAAAAGGAGCAATAAACATTCCTGAAATACCAATAACAATAAAAATTGTAGTTTGAGGAAGTCTTGTCATAAGATTATCCATATCTTCTATATCTTTACTACCAATTTTATGTTCAACAACGCCAACACTAATAAATAAAAGCGATTTTGCTATTGCGTGGAATATTATTAAAAAAATTGCAGCCCAAACAGTTTCATAAGAGCCAATACCAGCACAAGCAACAATTAAACCAAGATTTGATATTGTGGAATAAGCCAAGACTTTTTTTGCATTTTTTTGAGAAATAGCTATAAATGCAGCAAATAAAAATGTTAACCCACCAATTATAGCGATCATATAGCCAGTCACTGTATTTTGTAATAATGGAGAAAATTTTATAAGTAAAAAAACACCCGCCTTAACCATTGTACTGGAATGCAAAAGAGCAGATGTTGGAGTAGGTGCAACCATAGCCCCCAAAAGCCATGAAGAAAAAGGAAATTGAGCAGATTTTACAATACCCGCAAAACAAATTAAAGCAATCGGTAATAAAGCGATTGTTCCTTTAAGTGCAATAATTTTATTTAACTCAATGGTATGATAATTTGCAAAAAGATAAATAAAACCAATAGAAAACACTAAACCGCCAAGCATATTTAGATTTAATGCATGAAAAGCATTCTTAGTAGCCTCTTCTGTCTTAGAATAACCAATTAAGATAAAAGAACAATAAGTTGTAATTTCCCAAAAAAAGTGCATCCAATGAATATCGTTTGAAAAAACAACTCCAAACATCGCAGAAAGAAAAGCAAACAAAATAAAGAAGAAAAAATTACTTCTATCTTTTACTTCTTTGTGGTGATTGTGATAATCTTTCATATAACCAATTGCATAGACACAAACTAGAGTTCCAATAATACCAATTATTAAAGCCATTATGATAGAAAATTGGTCAAAATAAAGATAAGAGTCAACTTTTACTTCGTGAGCATAATTTATTTCGTAGTAAGTCATTATAATAAGATGTAAAATTATAAATAATGAAGGTAAAAATTTTTTATGCTTTATACAGATAGCAAGAATAATTATACCAATAATAAATTCAGAGCCAAATAAGATTTTATCTAAAATTTTACCGATTTCCAAATGAAAGTACATTGGAGATTTGTTCAAATAAAAGAAGGCAAAAATAATTACTGTCCCAATAATTATTCCACTGCCAACTCTAACTAAGACATTTCGTAGTTTTTCAGATGGAATAAGAAGGAATAAAGATAATATAAAGGGAAAAATAATCAAAAATATAATAAATTCCATAAATAATATATTTCTCACTGTTTTTTAATAGATTAAGACTTTCCAAATATAAATAAAAATTTTTTGTTTGTCAAATTCTATGTAGAATTTTTTAAAAAATGTATTTTCTGAAAGAGTCCAAAAATATTTTTTTTCTTTATAACACAGACTTTTTGGATTGTAAGGGATTAACACAGATTAAATCTTGTAAATATAGACAACAACTATATTTAATTTTTATGATTTTGAAGAATCAAAAATTTTTTGGTATATAACACAGATTTTTTAGATTGTCACAGATTACACGGATTAGATTCATTTAATTAATTGATATTAAAAGAATTAATTTTTATAATGATAATTGTTTAAATTATCATTATATACCAAAATTGAAATAATTTGATTAATTTATAGTCTACATAGATAATTTTTAAATAGATAAATAAAGTTAAGTTTAATAATTCAAATTTAAAAAATTAAGAATATGGAAAAATGGTAAAAAATAGATTATAGGTCTGTCTCTAGGGACGGAGCAAGGGACAGACTCAAAAAAATTAAAAAAAGTCAAAACAAAAAAATAACTAAACTTTCTATATTTTAGTTATCTTAAAATTTATCTATGATAAAATGATTTTATAAATTTTTGTATTAAATTGTAATTTAAGTTTTAATTAAGAAAAATAATATATTTATTGTATTGAAGAGATAAAATGACTTTAGAACAAGTTTTTTAAGACTTTATTATTAAAATCAAAAGATTTTGGTTAAAATTGTACAGTAATTTTAACCAAAACCTGTTAGATTTTAAAAACCTAACAGATATTTTGCTCTATTCCATTTGAATTCTAATTATTATTTCCAATCTTTTATTGCCTCGTTAAAATTATCAGTAAAGCCAGAATGTGCTGTAAATAGATATTTTATATTTTCAAAGCCTGCAATTTTTTTGATAGAGTTTTTGTGAGTTTCCATATCAATTGTGTAAAATTTGGGAAAATTTGTAACCTTATTATCTTTTAATAATAAAGCATCCCCTGTGAACAAAATATTATCGTTTAAAACATAAGCCATAGAGCCTGGCGTATGACCTGGCATAGAAATACCTGTAATTTTTAAATTACCAATGGTTATAGTTTCATTATCATTCAAAAGAGTATAATTTTTGATGGATTTATTAAAGAAAAATAACATCCTTGCTTTTTTACCTGTAATCATCTGTTCTTCGTCTTTTGAGAGATAAATTTTTGCATTAGGAAATAATTCTAAACAACCAGCATGATCATAATCAGAATGGGTAAAAAAGATATAATTGACATCCAAAGGATTTATATTAATTTTTACTAATTCTTTTTTTATCTCATCAATATTATCCCCAGTATCAAAACATACAAGGTTTTTATCATCTTTTACTATATAAAAATTTACTATTTTTCCTTTAACAGTAAAAATATTTTCAATCACTTGTGATGTTTCATTCACAAAAAAATCTTTGTTTGGATTAGAGCATGAAGAGATTAAAATCAATAAAAATAAAAAGAATATTATTTTTCTGAAAAACATAATACTAACTCCTAAAATTATTTTATACATTAGAATAACATATAAGTAAAAAAAATTAAAGTATTTTTAGATTCTAAAAAAATTAATTAATAAATTTTTTGATGACAATTTATTAATATTCTTGTATAAATTAAAAAAAATTAATTACACAATTTTAATCTGTATTATAAAATAGGAATAAATTATGAAAATAGAACATATTGGAATAGAAATTGATGATTTTTATGTAATGGAACTTTTTTATAAAAAAATTTTTGGTTTTAAGACAATTTATAGATATGTAAGTAAAAATACTCCAGGATTACAAACAATAATGTTAGAAAAAGGTAATTTTAATTTAGAATTACTCCATAGAAAAAGAGACGAAAATTTTACAAAATCAAAAGATATAAATCATTATCATATAAATTTTAAAGTAGAAAATGTTTTGGAAGAATATAATAGACTTTTACAACTTGGGATTACAAAAATTGTTCCTCCTAAAAAAACAGGTGATGGCTTTTTAGAATTTTATCTAAAAGACCCAGAGAATAATATGATTGAAATTTCAAATAAAGTCTTAGATTTTAAAGGTGGAGCAATTAAAGCGGTTATTTTTGACTTAGATGGTACTTTAATTGACAGTGAAGATAATTATTATGAAGCAGATAAGATTTTACTTTCTCGTTATGGTATTGATTTTACTCAAGAGGATAAAAAACAATATATTGGTACTGGCAATCTAGAGATGATGAAAAGAATAAAACTTCGTTATAACATAAATGAAACTGCTGAAACTTTATTAGAGAAAAAAAACAGTCTTTATTTAAATCTTGCAAAAAATAATACAAAAGTTTTCTCTGAGATGAAGGAATTTTTAAATTTATTAAAAGATAATAATTATCCACTTGCTGTAGCATCTGGTTCATCACCTATAATACTCGAAGAATTATTAACATCTCTTGATCTAAAAAAATATTTTGATATTATTGTATCCGCAGAAGAAGTTAAAAAAGGAAAACCAGCACCAGATATATTTTTAGAAACAGCAAATAGACTTAATATAGAGCCTCATAATTGTTGTGTAATAGAAGATTCTCAATATGGTGTAGAAGCAGCAAAAAAAGCATTTATGTATTGCATTGCCATACCCTATCTAACAGAAAAACCACTTGCAGACAGTTTTACTCTCGCTGATTTAATATTTGAAGATGGAATGAAACAATTTTTGGCAAAAAAAGCATTCGATTGGGTAAAAGAATTTTAAGAGTTTGGAGTTAGTTTTAATAGTAAAATATTCTCTCTTAAAGAAAACATACAAGTTTATCATATTTTTTTCCGATTTTATATAACACAGATTAATCAGATTGTTGTAGATTAACACAGATTAAATCCCGTAATTATATAGAATAGATATATTTAACTTTTTAAATTTGTGACAAATCAAAAACTTTTTGATATAATATATCTATGAGGTAAAATATTTGAATAAATTAATGCATTTTATTGGTAAAAATATTGTTGCTTTAACAAATAAAAATCTTGAAATATTAAAAATTATTCCATATAGTTTTTACTCTATAATTAGAGATATAAGGATAAAAAGAAAAAGTTTTAGTAGAACTTTGTCAAGAGAAATTTTTTATTCTGGGGTATCCTCTGTTCCTATGGTTATGTCTTTGGGATTGTTCATAGGTTTTATTACTGTATTTTTATTTCCATTTGATAAAATTAATTTTGGTATAACTAACATTTATGGCTCTCTGTATTCTATAATTATCTTACAATATTTTGCACCAGTTATGACATCTTTGATAGTAATTATTCGTTCAACAATTTATATTACTGTACAGATTACCCAGATGAAAATAGGTGGAGAAATTGATACCATAAAAGTTTTAGGTATTGATCCAATTCAATATCTTGGCTCTGTTAGGGTTCTTGCAGGTGTTATTGTTGTACCTATTCTAACAATTTATTTTTTGTTTGGTTCATTTTTTTCTGGAATGTTATCTGCTAACATTTTATATAATGTTCCATTTTTAGAATACATTCTTCAAATAAAAGATACAATTGATAGTAAAGGTGTAGTAACCTGCTTTTTAAAAACTATAATAAGTGGTATAATTATATTTAAGGTTGCTATTTATTATGGACTTTCGGCAGAAAAAGATAGAACTATGATTATTTCAAAAACAATTAGAGCTATAACTGTTTCTATTGTTCTAATATTAGCTTTTAATTTTATTGCAACATTTATTGTTTATTTATAACACGAATTACTACGGATTAAAACAAATAATCACAGACTACGCTTATTATGTTAAATAAGTGACAATATATAGAAAAAAAAATAAAAGAATTAACATTCTTAATAAAAACCAGCATAATCTGTGTTAATCTAAAAAATCCGTGTTAATCCGTGTTATAGTGAGAATAACAGATTAAAAATATAGAAGAATAAATATTCTTAATAAAAACCAGCGTAATCTGTGTTAATCTAAAAAATCCGTGTTAATCCGTGTTATGGGAGGAATTTAGTGTCAGATAAGATTGTTGTTAGTTTTAATGATATTTGCTTAAATAATAAAAATGGAAAACAAATTTTTAGTAATTTAAATTTTAATATATTTGAAGGTGAAAAAATTTTTATTCTTGGGCATGATGATAAGGAAAGGTCATTAATTTTTGAATGTATCCTTGGGGTAATTAAGTCATCTATAGGAAAAGCATTAATTTTAAATAAAGATGTAAATACTCTAAATAAAAAGAAATTATTTGAATTAAGAAAAAAAATAGGTTATATTTATCCTCAAAATGGATTATTAAAAAATATAAGTATTGAAGAAAATATATGTTTACCATTGATATTTAACAGTGAGTTAACAGAAGAAAATATTAATAAAAGATTAATGTTAATTTATGATATGTTTAAATTAACAAAAGATATTGTAAAAAAAGAAGCGTGGGGATTGGCTAATACTTTAGAAAAAAAAATTTTGATGGCAAGAGCCATTATAAATAAACCTTCATTACTACTTATAGATGAGCCAACTACTTATATTGAAAAGAAAGATATTAATGAAATTAAATATTTAATTGATAAAATTATAAAAGAACAATTTTTATCCCAAAGTACTACAATCATTGTAACATCTGAAGATATGGAATGGGCTAAGGAAAGTGGAGATAAAATAATTCTTTTAAAAGATGGAAAAATAGATTTTTTTGGTAATTCTGCCGATTTTAATATTGAATTGTATGAAGATTATAATATATTTTATTGAATTATTCGGAGTCAGTTGTGTCTGAAAATATAGAAAAAAAGAAGTACTCTTTTGAAATAATGGTTGGTTATTTTTTCACTATGGCTATTCTTATGCTAATAATTTTTGTTGGCTTTATGCTTTTTAGTGCTAAGTGGTTTCTTTTTGAAACAACTTATACTATTTATTACACTTATGGTAATGATATAAAAAAAGGCACTTTAGTTACTCTTAATGGTCTTGAAATTGGACAAGTAAAAACTATTGATATTGATGATAAAAATAGGTTAAAAGTTGTAATTTCTGTTGCTGCTAAATATGTGAATAAAATAAGGGAGGATTCTGTTGCTAAAATAGTTAGACCTCTTTTAATTGGAAATAAACAAATTAATATAACACCAGGAAGTCCAGAGCTCCCTTTTTTACCTCCTCGTTCTATTATTGCAGGAGAAGAATCATCCGAACTTGTTGATTTAGTTAGTGGAACTTCCTTAGAGAAATTTATAAAAGACATTGGGCTTGATCTAAATAGTAATATTTCAGAAGATCCATCAAAAAAAGTCACAGTTAGAGATTTGTATAATTATGCTTTGACTTCTCTAATTACATTAAATGATTTACAAAAAAGTTTTAAGGTAATGTCTTCTAATATGGGAACTTTGTCTGGCTCAATGAATAAAATGAATGATAGCTTTGCTACAATGCAAACCTTTTCTAACTCGTTGGATAAAATGTCTGGTGGAATTAACAATCTTACTGGCTCTATGACTGACTTAAAACAAATAAGTAGTTCTATTATAGAATTAAAATCTACTATGGGTAGCCTCTCCCAAACTTTTGGCACGCTAAATTCTTCTTTGGACAAACTTGACAGAAATCTTACAACAAACTTAGGTGATATTAATATCTTAAAAGAAAAATTAGTTACATTTTTGGATAGCATGGAAATACTTTCTGAAGCGTTACAAAGCAGCAGCCTATTAAAAAGCGATGTAGAAAAAATTAAAAAAATGAGAGAAAAAGAAAAGAAGAAAAAAAAGTATTAATTCTTACCCTTAACCTTATATTGAGACATAATACCAATTACACCAATTACTAACGATGCTATTATTATCGAAAAATATAATAAATTACTATTTCTTACAAAAGAAGAATATTCTTGTAAAGTAAAAATTTTACCATTCAACAAAAAATAAAGGTAAATTATGCTATTTATAGTTAAAAAACCACCGCCAAATGAAGAGCTGACAATAACCATAAATTTTTGAAAAATTAATGATAAAACACCCAAAGAAATAGCAAGGATTGCAATAATTGCTATTTTTGTTATCTGATCAAGCTGTAATTGTAAAGCAAGACCTATAAGTATCCCAAAACTTGCTCCAATTAAAAACACCCCACCAAAATAGAATACAACAAGTAATACGGCTGTTACTATTCCTATAATAATACCAGCGACTATTGATAAACTTGGGATATTTGATACAGAATACACTATTTTATAAGTAATTACTGCTCCAAAACCAAATCCAAGAATTGCAAGTAAAACCTTAAATAATTTATAACCAAAAAAAGAGTTTATTATTCCAAAAATAAGTAAAAAAATAGCACCAAATAAATATAGATTATTAAATTCCATCAAAATTTCTCTCCATAAATAGCTATGCCTCTGTCCCAGTTACAAATAAAAATATACCTATCATAAATTAGAGTTCCAAAAGCCGCTCCTTGAGTCTTTATTGTTCTATTAATTACTGGGTTAGCAGGGTCTTTTATATCAATTATTTGCATGCCATTCGCACCATCACCAAGATATAAAAAATTATTATATATATAAACAGACTCAGATATATTACCAGACACACTTATTGAGTTTACATAAGCTCCTTTATTATCTTTTACATTAAGCACAACAAGCCCATTTCTACCATCAGCAACATAAGCAAAACCATTATTTATAAAAACAGAATTAGCAGTACCTGGAGTATCAATATTTTTTTGTAGCATAATTTTTAAAGGGTTTGATATATCAAAAACCTTAATACCAGCAAGTTCATCAACAATATATAAAGAATTATTTTTTATAAAAATACTTTTGGAAGGACCTCTTGTTTCTATTTCTTTCAAAAGAATAGATGCTTTAATATCGGAAATATCATAAATTTTAAAACCTTTATTACCATCTGCAACATAAAGATAATTGTCTTTAGTTATGGTAGAATAAGCCTCTCCATTAGTATTTATTGTTGTTATTTCAGTTAAGTTATTTTTATCAAAAACTACAATTCCATTAGAATGATCTGAAACATATAAATAATTTTTGTCTACAAAAACTCCATAAGCTTCACCTGGTGTATCTATACTTTTTATCAAATTTGGGTTTTGTGGGTTAGTAATATCGATAACTTGCAATCCTGCTTTACCATCAGCTATATAAAGTTTATTTGAATCAGAAACAAGAGAATATGATTCACCAGGAGTATCTACTTGTTTAATAAATTTTAAATTATCAATAACTTTTATTTTTATGTTTATTGTATAAATTTCTGTCTTCTTATCATTTGATTGAATATTTAAAGTAGAAAATTTGTCACCAGTTGTATCTATATCATTAAAATAAAAGACAACATTTGAAAATTTACCCGATTTAATAGTTTTATTATAAGAATCTTCTAATCTAAAATTTGATGCATTTCCATCAGAGAAATAAATATTATTTATTTCTAAATCTGCATCGCCTGTATTTTTTATTGCAATTTTACCTTTGAGAGTTGCATCAAAAAATATATTAAAAATCCCCATATTATATGATGATTTATTAGTATAATTTTCTACAACAATTTGAGGAATTGGTACTCTTACAGTGGTTGTTGGCGTTACAATCACTCTTTCTGTCTTTTTTTTATCTGTATTTATATCGTTTTCTTTAGTTTTTATATCTAAATTAGTATTTTCTTTTATTTCTGTTTTATCTATTTCTTTTTCTATATTTTTATTTAGATCGATAATTTTTGATTTATCAATAATCGTTGTAGTTGAAAAAGAATCTACTGTTAAATTAGTTTTTTGCACTGTTGATTTTGTACAACTGATAAGAACAAAAAACACAAAAATGATAACAAAATTTTTCATAATACACTCTCGTAAAGTTTACTAAAATAATATTTAAAAATTATAATTTATTCCAGTAAAAAAGTCAAGATTTATGAAAAATAATCTAATAAAACTCAATAAATATAAAAAATAGAATATATTTTTATTTTATAATGAAATATCCCAAGAAATAAATTAATGAGAAAACTTTTTATTCACTTCTTCATAATTTTCTAAATACCATTTATAAGTTAATCGTATTCCTTCTTCTAAAGATGTTTTTGCTTTCCACCCTAACCCATTAAGTTTAGAAACATCAAGTAATTTTCTTGGTGTTCCATCTGGCTTTGTTGTATCAAACTCAATTACACCTTCAAAACCAACAATTTTTTTAACAATTAAAGCAAGGTCTTTAATCGAAACATCTTCACCAGTTCCAACATTTATATGTGTATCTTCATTATAATTGTTTATCAAAAATATTAAAGCATCAGCAAGGTCTTCAACAAATAAAAATTCTCTTAAAGGACTACCTGTACCCCAAACTAATACTTTATCAAGTTTGTTTATTTTAGCATCGTGAAATTTTCTTATAAGAGCTGGCAATACATGAGAATTTTTTAAATCAAAATTATCATTATAGCCATAAAGGTTTGTTGGCATTGCACTTATAAAATTTGTTTTATATTGTTCATTATAGCTTTTACACATAATTAAGCCAGCAATTTTAGCAATAGCATAAGCGTCATTTGTTTGTTCTAGATAACCAGATAAAAGATATTCCTCTTTTATTGGTTGAGGACAAAGTTTTGGATAAATACAAGAACTTCCCAAAAATAATAACTTTTTTACACCATAAATATATGAGTTATGTATTATATTATTTTGCATTTGCAAATTTTGATAAATAAAATCAGCTTTTTGTGTACTATTCGCTAAAATTCCACCTACCTTTGCAGCTGCTTGAAATACATAATCTGGTTTTTCTTTTTCAAAAAAATTCTTAACAGCATTAGCATCAAGTAAATCTAATTCTTTATGTGTTTTTAAAACTAAATTATTATAGCCTTCGCCTTGAAGTTTTCTTACAATTGCAGAACCTACTAAACCTCTATGTCCTGCGACATATATTTTTGAATTCTTATCCATTTTTTTCTCCATAATACTTTAAATAAAATACACAAAATAATAAAAAAAGCAATAAATAAATATTAATAATAATAAAAACATATAAAAAATTTACATATTTTTTATACTATACCAAAAAGTTTTTGATTTGTCACAAATTATAAAAATTAAATAGAGTTACTTTCTATATTTACACGATTTAATCTGTGTCAATTCGTGACAATCTGACTAATTTGTGTTATAACAATTATCCAAATTGTCAATAATACATTAACTACTTATAAAATATATAAAACAAATTACAAATAATGTCAATTTTATTGTTTGTTGTCCTTTTAGAAGTTTTTAAGTATATTATTGACTAATTCCTTCAAATTTTTCTTTTTCCCATTTATCAATATATTTCATTGTTCTATTTAATCTTTTTGCAAATTTTTCAACGATCATCCTATTTGGAATATGTTTTTTGTCATGATATATTTTGTAAATATTTGATCTATCATCATTAAATAATAACCAACCAACCGCAATCCCTGCACTTCTACTTATCCCATAATCACAATGTATAACCATATTCTTACAATGCTTATGTTTTTCAAAAAAATTAAGTATTGTTTCAAGATGTTGATCTCCAAAAACCATTAAACCATTTTGCTCTTGAACAAAATCATAAAATCTTAATTCAAGTATATCCTTATACTGTTCTTCAGTTTCTAATTTGATAAATTCTTCTTGTGGACTTGTAATCCTAATCATAACATTATATTCATGAGGATTTAATTGAAATTTTGCTGCTTTAAACCTATTCAAAATATATGTTGCCATTTACCTACCTAAAATTAAACTATAAATTTTTATTTTTGAACAGCAGCCTCTATTCCAACTTGTAAACCAAAAAGATTTATAAAACCTAAAGAATCTTTATGGCTATAATTTTCTCCAGTTGTAAAAGAAGCAATATCTGCATTATATAAAGAATATTTTGAATTTCTTCCTGCTATTATAACATTTCCTTTATAAAGAACAAGTTTTATGCTTCCTGTTGCAAATTTCATCAATTCTCTAATAAAAATCTCTATTGATATTCTTAAATTGGTAAAATATTTCCCATTATAAATTAAATCTGCATAAGTTGGAGAAATTAAACCAAGCATTCTTAAAGTATCTTTATCTAAAACCATCATTCTTAATTCTTGCAATGCAGTATATAAAATTGTTCCACCTGGTGTTTCATAAACACCATGGCTTTTCATACCTACAAGACGATTTTCTAAAATATCCGCTCTACCAATGCCATTCTCACTACCAACTTTATTTAAATATTTTAAAAGTTCAATACCTTCCATTTTTTTCCCATTTATACCAACAGGAATTCCTTTTTCAAAATCAATCGTTATTTCTGTTTCTTTATCTGGTGCATCTTTTGGTGATTTTGATAAAACAAACATTTCTTCATTAGGTCTATTTATCAAATCCTCAAGTTCTCCACCTTCGTGACTTATATGCCATATATTTCTATCTCTTGAATAAATTTTTGTTTCACTAATTTTACCAAGATCAATATTTTTTTTCTTTGCATAATTTATTGCATCTTCACGAGATTTTATATCCCAATCTCTCCAAGGTGCGATAACTTTTAAATGAGGTGCCAAAGATTTGTAAGTAAGCTCAAATCTAACTTGATCATTGCCTTTACCTGTACAACCATGTGCTAAAGCATCGCAACCTTCTTTTAAAGCAATTTCAACTTGAATTTTTGCTTGTAATGGTCTTGCAATAGAAGTACCAAGTAAATATTTACCTTCATATAATGTACCACTCATTGCCATTGGGAAAATATAATCTTCAACAAATTCTTTTCTTGCATCAATTAAATAAAATTTTGAAGCACCTGTTTTTAGTGCTTTTTGTTCAAGCCCTTCTGTTTCTTCTTCTTGTCCAACATCTATACAAATTGCAACAATTTCTGCATTATTATAATTTTCTTTAAGCCATGGGATTATGATAGAAGTATCAAGCCCACCAGAATATGCTAATCCTATTTTTTTTATGTTATTATTTTCCATAATTAATTTTCTCCTTAAAACAACTTTAATTGTTAGATTATAATTATACCTAAAAATTTTTATTTTGTCAAAGAAGAGTATTTAATTTTTTAAATATTTTAGTTATGAATAAAAAAAGTGTCATCAAAAAAGCTTCAAATATGTAAAATTATTCTTATGATGCATCTGGTGACCAAATAAAATGTCCTATTTTATCAATATATCCATATTTTTTTGCGATTTTTATTCTTGCGACTCCACTTATGAATTGTTCGGCAGTATCAAAGTGTGGGTTTATAATAACTTTACCTGTCTTATCAATATATCCATATTTTGGTTTTGCAAATCTGTATCCAATTAGATCAAGAGTATCTCTAATCCTACTTTTTTCTTCTTCTTTTATATTGATTTTTAAAAAATATTTTCTACTTGGTTTATCACTAATATAAGAAGAAAGTAAAAAATTTTGATCATCTTTTTTTCTGAGTTTTTGCAATATTCCAAATTCAAAAACACTTGCTTCAAAAAATTTTGGAATATCAGCAATTTTAACAGAAGCAAGACCTTCAGAGAAATTATTTGCATATTCAAATTGAGGTTGAATAACAATTCGTCCTGAGGTATCTATAAATCCATAAAGCCACTCGTAATCACCTCTAAACCCTATTACAGCAAGCCCATCAGAAAATGATTCGGCAGCAGAAAATTGTGGTTTAATTACAATTTTGCCTTTTTTATCAATATAACCCCAAAAACCATCACTTATAAGAGCAAGCCCATTTGAAAATGATTTTGCAATATCAAAATGTTGTTTTATAACAACTTTTCCTGATTTATCTATAAATCCGTATTTTAAATTTATAAAAAGTCCAGTATTTCCTATTACAGACAGTCCTTCACTAAAATTTTCTGCTATTTCAAAATTTGGTTTTATAATAATTTTTCCTGTCCTATCAATAAATCCAAATTTACCATCAATTTTTACCCTTGCAAGCCCTTCTTTAAAATCGTCAGCAAACTCAAATTGCGGTTGTATTACAAATTTTCCAGCAGTATTTATAAATCCATATTTTCTTTCTATTTTTACTCTTGCTAGTTCTTCCGAAAAATCACCTGCATCATCATAATGAGGATTTATAACAAAACTACCTCTTTCGTTAATATAGCCATATTTTAAACCTTCTTTAACTCTTGCAAGCCCATAATAAAATAAAAAGGCAAAATCAAATTGCGATTTTATAGCGATAACTCTACTCGTTTTATCAACATAACCATATCTTCCATTATAATTAATTGGAAAAAGATTCATAAATACCTCTCAAAAAAAATAATAATTATTATTTGTTTTATATAGAGAATTATCCAAATTCTTAAATATATAACAAAGATTAACTTAATTACAATTAAAAATCAGTCTCTTTCGTGAAAAACCATTACAATACCATCTATTTTTCCATTTTTATCTCTAATAGGTGTTGCATTTTCATATATTGGTGTTTTTTTACCATCTTTTGAAATTAACAGAAGATTATTAGCTAATGAAATAGAAATATCCTCAGTTATGTATTCATTATTGTTAAATATAATATGTTTTTGTTCTTCTATTACAGAAAAAAACTGTGATATTTTTTTTCCAGTAATTTCTTCATTTTTCCACTTCATTAGATTTTCGGCTTTTTGATTGATAAATTTTATACATCCTTTAGTATCTGATACTATTACAGCATCTCCTATACTTTTTATAACTGTAGAAAGCCATTGCTCACTTTCTTTTAATTTTTTCTCCATTTTATATCTATAAATAGCGATTTGAATATTTGTATGGAGTTGTCTTTTATCAAATGGTTTTAAAATATATCCATAAGGCTCTGTAACTTTTGCCCTTTTTAATGTTGCCTCATCAGCACAAGCTGTTATATATATTACTGGAATATCATAATAAAATTTTATTAACTCAGCAGTTTTTATACCATCTATATTTCCTTTTAACATTATGTCCATCAATATTATATCTGCAGTAATTGATTTAAGATTTTCTAATACAACTTCGCCTGATGAAAAAATACCTGTTACCAAATAACCCTCTTCAGTTAATATGCTTTTTAAATCTTCTGCAACTATTATTTCATCTTCAACTATTATTAGCCTAGTATTTTCCATAAAGGTTATTCCTATTCCTCTGTTTATTAAAATAAATTTTAAAATTATCTTACTATATTTAGTATAATTAAGTTTAAAAAAAATATCAAATTTTTTGGATATTTTATTAAGAAAATTTTACAGAATAAAATTATTTAATTACACTCGATGATTTTATAACACAGATTGATCGGATTGTCAGTGATTGATACAGATCAAATCATTTAAATATAGACAGTAACTGTATTTAATTTTTATAATGACAATTGTTAAAATTGTTATTATATACCTAAAATTAATGAAATTGTCCCAATTTCATTAATTTATAGTCTATGATTTTTGACAAATCAAAAACTTTTTGGTATAAATTAATTAGTTTTTTTGATGAAATATAATTAAAATTGTGATATTATAACACGGATTCTCACAGATTAAGAAGGATAACACAGATTAGGATATACAATGTTTAAAGAATATTTTGCTGAAAATGAACCAGTTAGAAATAAAATACTTGGCATCGCAATACCCGTAATGTTTCAAATGCTTGCTGATTATATTCTAAACATAACAGATACTGCCTTTATAGGACAATACGATGTTAGAGGTTTGTCGGCTATAACAAATTCGCTGTTTCCTTATTTTATGTTTTTGGCTTTCTTTTTTGCAACATCAAAAGGTACGACTATCTTAATATCACAATCTCTTGGTGCTAACAAACCTAAAGAAGCAAGACGCTATGCAGAAGTTTCCTTTATATTTAATCAAGTTTTATCATTTGTATATTTTTTAGTCTTATTCTTTTTTGCCAAAAATATTATTTCATTAGTTGGGGCTAAAAGCGAAATTCTTGATATGGGAACTAATTACATTCAAATTATATCTTTCCAGTTTTTATTTTTTGGTTTTGTAATGAGTGCTAACTCAGTTTTTGAAGGAAAAGGAATTACATATCCTATTATGATTGCTTCTATTTTGAAAACAATTTTAAACATAATTTTGGATTATTTGTTGATATTTGGACATTTTGGTTTTCCAGAACTTGGTCTAAAAGGTGCTGCTATTGCAACTCTAATTAGTCAATTTATTGCTTGTGTTGTTTTACTGATTTTTGTTTTTAATAATAGGTCTGAATTTATTTTAAGACTTACAGGAATAATCAGAACAAACTTAAAAATCTATTTAAAATCATTTAAATTAGGTGTACCTGCTGGACTTGATTTTGTACTATGGGTTTTTGGACAAAATATTCTAATTTTGATGTTAAATAAATTAAATCCTTTATTTTCTGGTTTTTATGGCGTTTTCAGTTTAATATTAAGTTTGTCGCTAAATTTATATCTTGGCATATCAGTAGCAGCCATGAATCTCGTCGGCAAATCAACTGGTGCTAACAAACCAAAAGATGCTTTAATGTATGGCAATTATTGTATGTTTTACTCACTTTTTATATGCTTACTCGTTGCTGTTGCGTTTGTAATATTCCCAAAAAATATTTTATCTTTATTTATGAAAGAGGCAACTCACATTGATAATCTATACAGCAATCTATATATAATGGCAATAATTCTTTTTCCAACTGCGTTGAATGTTGTTGGAGGCAATGCAATTAGGGGAACAGGCAACACAATGTGGATGGTCTGGACGCAAATACCAGGCACTATTTTTGTAGTCGGATTTTCTTATTTATTTGTGTTTGTGTTGAATATGGGAATTACTGGCGTATTAATCGCCGTTTTACTCGATGAATTATTAAGAGGAATAGCAAATTATATAAAATTCTTTCTATTTTGCTATAAAAGGATAAATAAAGAGGTTATAACACAGAGTAATCAGGAGTTACCTCAGATCGACACAGATTAAATACTCTATATACTCGAAATGTTTCAACTTTGTAAGAAATCATACAATCTAATTACTTTAATATAAAGTAATTATGCTAATTTTAATCTGTGTACTCCATGACAATCTAATTAAAATTAATCTCTGTTATAGAATTGTCATTGACACTTTAAAAAAATTATAGTATTCTGAAAAAATTAGAATATTTAATAATTTGGGAGAAAATAAATGAAATTGAAACTTTTTATGATTTTTATAATTATTTTACTTGCTATGTCTTGCAAAAATGATAAATCCAATAAAATAAAAAAAGTTGTTGACAAAATCGATGGTCTTGAGTCTTCTCAATTAACGACAGAAAATGCTTCAGATGAACAATCAGTTGAAGATTTTAGCGTTGTTGTCAAAGATAAAATAAATGAAAAATTACCTGAGTACACATTCAATATTTATGGTCAAAAAAGCGAGTTTGCTTTTGGAGCAACAAAGATTATTATAACAAAAGAAAAAGATAACTCTTTTTCACAAGAATTATCTTTTGATCTGACAGAAACTCCAGATAGTGAGAAATTAGGATTTATTGCAGAAGATATGAATTTTGACGGATATAAGGATTTTAGAATTCAAATGAATGTTCCTGCAGGTCCAAACATCAGTTATTTATGTTGGATATTTAATCCTTCAACAGGTCAATTTGAAGAGTCAAGTACATTGGAAAATATTATATCACCATCATTTGATCAAACAAATAAACTTATTAATTCTTATGAAAGAAGTAGTGCTGTTGAATATCATGAATATGTTTATCAATACATAAATAATGAAATTATAATGATAAAACATATTACAACAGATTACGAAAACAATAAAAAGACAATAGAAGTCTTAGAAAATGGTAAAATGGTAAGCTACGAAGGAAAAATGGAAGAATAAATAAGATTTTTTATCTAAAAATTTCAAAATTTTATAATATTCGAATTATTTAGTAAATAGAAGATATTCTCTATTAAATCTATCTATTTACTAATATAACTTGAGATTTTTATTGATTTTTTAATATTTATATTATATACTTAAAACATTCTTCCAAATAAATTTACAGATTTTTTTTAAGGATAAAATATGAAATATCAAACTCTAATTTTACATAATGGCAATGAGATAGATAAAGCAACTGGTGCTTTAAATATTCCAATTTATCAAGCTTCAACATTCAATCAAGAAGATGTAGAAATTCATCAAAAATATACTTATGCTCGCTCAGAAAATCCAACTCGTGAAGCCTTAGAAAAAACAGTAGCCTCTTTAGAATCAGGAAAACATGGCTATGCGTTTTCGTCTGGAATGGCTGCGATTTCTTCTGCTATATCTGCTTTTATTGAACAAGGGGATCATATTATCGCGACTTCTGATATTTATGGTGGAAGTTATAGGATATTAACTCAATTTTTTAATAAATTTGGAGTTACAACAACTTTAGTTGATACTACTGATTTAAATAATATAAAAGACGCAATTAAACCAAATACAAAACTTTTATTTTTAGAAACTCCATCAAATCCGCTTTTAAAAGTTACAGATATAGTTGGTTGCGTTGAGATTGCAAAAAAACATAACTTAATTACTATTCTTGATAATACTTTTATGTCTCCATATTTTCAAAGACCAATAGAATTGGGTATTGATGTTGTTGTACATAGTGCCACAAAATTTATTGGTGGTCATAGCGATGTAATTGGTGGAGTTACTGTTGTCAAAAATGATGAGTATGCAAAAAAAATCTATTTTGTCCAAAATGGATTTGGAGCTATATTATCGCCTCAAGACAGTTTTTTATTATTACGTGGGATTAAAACCTTAAAAGTTAGGATGGAAGAAAGCCAAAATAGTGCAATAAAAATTGCAAATCACCTAAAAACATTGGATTGGATAGAAGAAGTTTATTATCCAGGACTTAATTCTCATAAAGGTCATAATATTCTAAAAACACAAGCATCGGGTTTTGGTGGAGTTTTATCATTCAAAACAAAAAATGTCGAGCAAGTAAAAAGAATAATGAAAAATGTTAAGCTCTGGGCAGTTGCAGTAAGTCTTGGAGGAGTAGAGTCAATTCTTTCTTATCCTGCAAGAATGTCTCATTATGCAATACCAAAAGATCAAAGAGAAAAAATGGGAGTCACTGATAATTTACTTAGACTTTCTGTTGGACTCGAAGACCCTGACGATTTAATTAACGATTTAGAAGACGCAATTAAATAAAATGGAGTTTTATTATGGTTGAATTTAGAGTTGCAACAAATAAAGATGTTGATTTATTGACAAAATTATCGCAAGAAATTTGGAATTTACATTATATAAACATATTAAGCAAAGAACAAATCGATTATATGTTAGAAAAAATGTATGCTTCAGATATTATTAATGAAGAAATTAATAAAGGAATAATTTGGAAAATAGTTTATTACAATAATGAGCCTATTGGATATTTTTCTTACTCAATGATAAATGAAAAACAATGCAAACTTCACAAAATATATATTCTACCTACATTTCATGGTAAAGGATTTGGAAAATCTTGCATAACAGATGTTTTTGAATATACAAAAAACAAAAATGCAAATGAAGTTATACTTTATGTAAATAGATTTAACGAAAAAGCAATAAAATCTTATTCTAAATATGGATTTAAAATACTAAAAGAAGAAGATACAAAATTTGGCGATTTTGTTTTAAATGATTATGTTATGAAAAAGGAATTGAATTAAATATCTTTAACAAAGAGAGACTGCCCAAATGATAAAATCACAAAAGACAGCCTCTTTTTATATCTTATTTTAATTTATTTATCATATTATCAATATCAGTTTGGGTCAAATAACCACCATTGATAAAGTAATTAGCCATAGTTTCTTTTAAATTTGCAACAGTTGAAATATCACTTACCCCAAGCATATTCTCTAAAGAATATTTTAGCAAGTGGTAGTCACGAAATTCTTTAATCCCCATGTTATTAGAAGATTGATAATCTGTGTAAATTTCAGTCCACGATGCACCTTGCAAAGCAGCAAGTATTGCACAGAAAACACCTGTTCGGTCAGTTCCTAAACGACAATGTATCTGGAAAGGAGCTGGATGAGTATTTATCCATTGAACGGTTTCTTTAATCCAACCACCAAAAACTGCTCCGTTTGATGCATAATAAACATCATTGTAACTCGGAATCTTGTTAATATCTAACCCTACATAAAGAATATTCCCATTAGTAATAATAGTTTGAAGGTATGTTGGAATGGTTTCTGTATAGCTAGTTTTATCTGGCATAGTATAAGTAGATAAAGATGCTGTTTCATTATTTGATAAACAAATAACTGATGCGATGCTATTAGCTTCTGCTAATTTGACAACATAATTCACTCTATCATCTTCAGTGTTGAATGTTGTCTTAGAAAGTTTAAATGGATGATATGAACGGAATAGTTTTGTTCCTCCAGGTACTTGACGAAAATTAGCAAGTTGTTGTTGCCCAGCTGTAGTTGTCAGATCAAAAGATGTTATTTCTTTTACTGTACTTGCATCAATACTATTAGCTTTAATAGTTTCAATATTATCAGTTGAAAAAACTATAATATGATTGTTATCAGATGTCCTAAATATGTATCCTTCTGGAGCAAAAGGTCTCGTACCATCCATCCATGTTGATTTGTTGACAACAAATTTGAATTCTGGTTGACCACTGTTTCCTGGACGCTTTATATCTGCATAAGATTTTGTTACAGTCCAAATACCTGAAGAAGAATCCTTAGTCATAGGATATTCAGTTGTTCCTGATGTTTTAGGCCATCCGTTGAAAGAACCACGAACTTCAACTGCTGTGATTGTAGTAATATTTTTTGCAGCAAGATCAGCTGCCCAAGTTGTTTCATTAAAAATAAAAGTTACTTTGTCGTTAGTTGTATCCAAACTAAAACAAATAGTATTTGGTGTTACAACTGCAATAGTAGTAGTTGTCGTCGTTGTAGTAGTAGTAGTCGTTGTCGTTGTCGTTGTCGTTGGTTCTTGACAAGAAAACATTAGAAAAATAATTGCTAAAAAATAAAAAATATGTTGTTTCATTAAAACTCCTCGAATAAATTGATAGAAAAAATTATAATTTTTATACCACCAAAAGTCAAGACATAATACCAAAAAATCAATTTTTTGATGATTAAATTAGTATATACGAATAAATCAAGATATTAATTTTTACAAGATGAGAATAAAAGTTATAAATATGCTATTTAAAAAAAATAACAATTTTAGAAAAAAATATTTTGCTAGTGAAAATATATATACCAAAAATTTTTACTAAGCAAAGCTCTGTCCCAAGGGACAGACCAAAAATCTATTATTTTACAACTAACGAACGAATAAAAGAACAATTTAGAATTTAGATTTATCTATAATCAAATGAGTTAAGTTAGTTAGAATTTATACTATATAATTTGATATTTATTTTAAATTATAAAAAAAGGCTACCTCAAAACTTTTGAGATAACCTTTTTTATATTTATTTTGGTTAAAATTATTATTCTTTTGAAAATTTTCTTCTATCTGGTTCTTTTAAATAAATTTTTCTTAATCTTATGCTATGAGGTGTAACTTCAACAAGTTCGTCATCATTTATATAAGAAATACAATCTTCAAGGCTTAATTCTTTTGGTGGAGTTAAAATTATATTTTCATCAGAGCCAGATGCTCTTAAATTTGTTAATTTTTTTGTTTTACCAGGATTTACAACTAGGTCATTGTCTCTACTGTTTTCACCAACAATTTGACCTTCATAAACCCTAATGCCTGGTCCAAAGAAAAATCTACCTCTATCTTGTAAGTTAAATAAAGCATAAGCAACAGTTGTACAGTGTTCCATAGAAATTAAAACACCATTTTTTCTATTCCTAATTTCGCCAGCATATTCATCAAACTCTGAAAATATATAGTTCATAATACCCATACCTTTAGTGAGTGTGAGAAATTCTGATCTAAAACCCAAAAGTCCTCTTGTAGGAATTTTATATTTAATGTGAGCAACACCATTCTCTTGTGCCATCTCAAGAATAGCACCTTTTCTTTTACCAAGGTTTTCTATAACTCCACCCATGTGTTCTTCTGGAACATCTATAAAAAGTTCTTCATAAGGTTCGAGCCTTTTGCCGTTATCTTCTTTAACTATAACCTCTGGTCTTGTTACTTGAAATTCGTAGCCTTCTCTTCTCATTTTTTCGATCAAAATTGATAAATGGAGCTCTCCCCTTCCAGATACTTTATAACCAGTAACTTCTTTTAATTCTTCAACTACTAAAGCCACATCTGATAATATTTCTCTAAGAAGTCTTTCTCTTAAGTGTCTTGAAGTAACATATTTTCCTTCTTGTCCTGCAAAAGGAGAATCATTTGGAATAAAATTCATTGTTACAGTTGGTGGATCAACTTCTATACTCGGTAATGGCATAGGGTTATTTAAATCTGTCAATGTTTGTCCAATGTTCAAATCTTCCATACCAGCAACAGCTATAATATCTCCAACAGAAGCTTGATTTGTCTCTTGCATTGCAGTACCTTCAAAACGATAAATCTTTGAAATACGGGCAGGGGCTATGATTTTGTCATCTTTTGCAACAACAACTTCTTTGTTTATAGATAAAGTTCCTGATGTAACCTTACCAACTCCAAGTCTACCCAAAAATGGAGAATAACTTAAAGAGCTAATTAACATCTGTAAACTTGCAGAAGAATCTCCTGTTGGAGGTGGAATAAACTCAACCACTTTATCAAATAAAGGAATAAGGTTTTCACTTTTAACGTTTACATCCAATGTTGCAAATCCTTGTCTTCCAGACGCATAAACAATTGGAAAGTTAAAACATTCATCTGGTGCATCGAGTTTAATAAATAATTCAAAAACTTGTTCGTAAACCCATTCACATCGAGCAGCAGGTTTATCAATTTTATTTATTACAACAATGATAGGAAGTTTTAATGCCAATGCTTTTTTTAATACATAATAAGTTTGTGGCATAGGACCTTCTTGAGCATCTACTAAAAGTAATGCACCATCTACCATTCTTAAAATTCTTTCTACTTGTCCACCAAAATCAGCGTGTCCTGGCGTATCAACTATATTTACAAGAAAATCTTTATATTTAAAAGAACCATTTTTTGATGTAATTGTAATGCCTCTTTCTTTTTCCAAATCCATTGAGTCCATAAGCCGTTCTTCTACGACTTGATTATTTCTAAACATTCCACTTTGCTTAAAAAGTTCATCAACTAAAGTTGTTTTTCCATGGTCAACATGCGCTATTATCGCTATGTTCCTTATTTTACTTTGATCCATAAATCCTCACTTAAAAAATTTTATTAGGTTTATCTATAACACTGATTAATCGGATTCACTCAGATTAACACAGATTAAATTATGCAGAATGAATATTAATTATTATATATGTATTTTTAATGTTCTAAAAATTTTCAGAACACCATATTTAAAAACGGTATATATAGAAAACCAAAATATAATTTTTGAATTAATATCTATCATTCTTAGAAGCTAAAAAATGTTTTTGACAAATTTAAGATTCACTTCAGTAACTTAATATATTTTAAGGAATAAGTCAATATTATGTTTGATTTTATGAATATATAGAGCAATTTTTAGAATTTGGAAACTAAAAAATTTCTCATATCGATGTGGTAAAATTTCTTTATTTATGAAATCTAATAATAACTCAGAATACCTCCACTTTATTTCGTAGGAAGATATAATAATTATATGAATAAAAACATATCAAAACTAGAAATTAATTATAATTTTATTTGTCTATTTTCTTTTATTTCTATTATATTCACTAAATTTACAATATCTTCTTCATCCGGAAATAGATTTATTGTATCTTCTATAATTTTTTTTACTTTTTCATAATCTTCTAATTTATAGTATGAATAGACCAAATTAATATAAGTTGGCATACAATTTTTTTCTAATTCGATTGATTTCTCAAAGAAATCTTTAGCTTTACAATAATCTTTTAAATCTAAATAAATATTCCCAAGATTATTATAAATATAAAAGTCATTTTTATCAATTTCGAGAGATTTTAAATAAAATTCTTCCGATTTCTTTAAATCGCCATATAAATTATAAATATTTCCAAGTCCTTTATAAGAAGTAGTTACGCTCTTATCTATCTCAATTGCTTTATAAAAACATTTCTCTGAATTTTCATAATCTTTTAAGATAAAATAAATAATTCCCAGACTCTCGTAAGAATAACACCAATCTTTATTAACTTTTATTGCTTCTAAATAAGAATCTTTTGCTTTTTCATAATTTTTTAAATGAAAATATAAATTCCCCAAAGCTTCATAAGCAAGAAAAAAATCCTTGTTTATTGATATAGATTTAACAAGATGCGTCTCTGCTTTCGCGTATAGAGAATTTGCCATACAAATCAAGGCATTTAGCCATTCAATATAATCCTCCATCCTTGATTTTTCAGCTTTTTTAAGTAATGAATTAAATAATGTTATTTTTTCTTCTTTTGATAAACTTTTTTTTAATAATAGAGCATACTGCTCTTTTATTTCTTTTTGAACTTTTTGAAATATCATTCTTCTGCCCCTATTATAATTTTAATCAATATTAATATTAATTTCAATAGAAAATTGAAAAAATATTAAAAAAAATATTGACTTTTATTTAGTTGTGTATTACATTAGTTGTATAGTACAACTGTTGCAGAACACAAGGAGTATATAAAACATGGACATTTCAACACTAAAACAATTTAGAAATAAATTACGAGTATTGGAAAGAGAAATTGAGGAGCAATTAAAAGCAGAAACAGGCTGTTGTGGAGTCACTTTATCTCAATGCCACCTACTTTTAGAATTGGAAAATAAAGATGAAATTTCTATTAAAGACTTAGCTATAATTTTAGACCTTGACAAAAGCACTCTAAGTAGGACAGTAGATGGGCTTGTAAATTTGGGTTTTGTTGATAGAAAATCTAATAAAGAAGATAGAAGATTTCTATCGGTAAGCCTTACTGATATTGGCAAAAAAGTAGTAGAAAGTATAAATAATATCTGCAATGATTATTATTTAAATTTATTTAACTTAATGCCCGAATCTAAACATCAATCTGTAATAGAATCAATTGATTTAATTGGTACTGCAATGACTAAAATAAGAAAAGAAAAAAGTAACTGCTGTTGTAAATAATTTGTAACATCATAGATTTTTGAGACAAATATTTTTTTGTCTAACAATTTTAATTAAAATAAATTTAGGAGGTTTTTATGGGATGTTGTGATGGAGCTAATAATTCGTCTACAAAAAAGTCTACAAAAAAAGAAAAATGGATCGTGGGATATAAAGAGATTAATGGTAAAAAAATACCAGAGATTTCTACAAAAATTGATTTTTCTGATATTTTTGGAGAAATTAAAGCCAGATGGGGTATAAATAGGATGAATTATCAAATAACACCAGATATTTATTGTATTGGTAATCCAACAAAAGATTCTCCAGTATTTGTAACTGCAAACTACAAATTAAGCTTAGACAAATTAAGAAAAGAATTGGTAGGTCTTGATTGCTTTATTTTAGTATTGGATACCAAAGGTATAAATGTTTGGTGTGCCGCAGGAAAAGGAACTTTTGGGACAGAAGAACTCATACAAAGAATCAACAAAGTAAATCTTTCACAAATTGTAAATCATAAGACTCTAATTTTACCACAACTTGGAGCTGTCGGCGTTTCTTATATGGATATAAAAAAACAAACTGGGTTTAATGTAATTTATGGACCAGTATTAGCAAAAGATATAAAACCATTCCTATTAAATAATTATAATAAAACAAAAGAAATGAGAACAGTAAATTTTACTTTTAAAGATAGAATTACAGTAGCACCAATAGAATTTGTAGCTACAATATATCTTAATCTTATAGTTTTGGCTATTTTTACATTATTTAACCTTATATTCTACACAAAACAGGCTCATTTTAAAATATGGCTTGATTTTATACCTTTTTTCACTGCTATTATATCAGGAACTTTTTTAATACCAATTTTGTTACCTTACATACCCGGTAAAGCATTCGCAATAAAAGGCTTAATCTTAGGGCTTGTTGTAATTACTATAATAAACTTTTTGTTCAATCTATCAATTTTTGGGTGGATTTCAAATTATTTTATTTTAGTTCCTATTGTTTCTTTCTTAGCAATGAATTTTACTGGTGCAACAACGTTTACTTCACTATCTGGTGCGACTTTAGAAGTAACAAAAGGAGTACCAATTATGGCTATTTCTCTCGTAATCGGTTTAGTTCTTAGAGTTTTATTAGAAACAAAAATAATAATTTAAGGAGGATTTTATGGAATTAAAATATATCAGTAGTGTTATAAAATTAGAACTTGATCAAGACAAATGTATAGGTTGCGGAATGTGTGTGAATGTTTGCCCACATAATGTTTTTGAGATGGAAAATAAAAAAGCAAAAATAATAAATAAAGATTTGTGTATGGAATGCGGAGCATGCAAAAAAAATTGCCCAGCAATGGCTATCGAAGCAAATAATGGTGTTGGATGTGCCTACGCTATTATAAATGGAATGATTAAAGGTAAAAAAGCAACCTGTGGCGATGACGATGAAGCAAGTTCTTGTGGCAATAATAATAAGAAAAAATCATCTTGTGGTTGTGGTTAATATTAGAAATTAATTTTTAGTTTGAATTATAGTTTATTCTAATTGTTGTTGATTTAAAAAACAATTTTTTGGTCTGTCCCAAGGGACAGAGGATATCTCTGATTTTTGCATAATTTTATTATATAGTAAATATAATTGTAATATTATTTATAATTTCCCAATATTTTGTATAATTATAATTATTATGGGTTGAAAAACAGGTTTTTGGTCTGTCCCAAGGGACGGATCAATTTTTATCCTCAATGTTAAGAAAAATATTAAAATTTTTACCAAATTTTGTAATGAAACCACAAAAAAACTTCCTTTAATTATATAAAGACTAATAAATAAAGGAAGTTTCTATGCGAAAACCAAGAAAATTAAAACCAAATGCTACATACCATGTTACAGCAACAATCAATAAAGAGGAAAAAATCTTTAATAAAGATAATATTAAAGACATGTTCTTAATAGTAATAAATGAGGCTAACTTAAAATATAATTTTGAATTAACTAACTTTTGTATAATTGAAAATCATATCGAATTCATCCTAAAACCGATAAAAGACAGCCTATCTAAGATAATGCAATGGATTTTAGGTGTTTTTGCAATGAGATACAACCATAAACATCACTTAAAAGGACATGTTTGGTACGACAGATTTAAAAGTAGAATCATAGAAACTGAAGAAGAAATAGAAGATTCTTTTAAATCAATATCACAAAAACCAGTTGTTGCAGGACTTACAAAAAAGGCTTCAGAGTATAAATATTGTGGAATATCGTTAATAATTAAAGAAATTTTTGATTTAATTAAAAAACCACCTCAAAATTTGTTAAAATTAGCTTTAAGTTATTAGAAAATTACTAAATTTAAATTATATTTTTATCATATTCATTAGTTATTTTATTAATCATTAGAAAAACTCTCACTTAAATATTGATTAAAAGGAATTAAAATAAGAAATTATATTTTTAAATTAATATTTTAGTTTAATTTTTGATTATTATTTATAAAATTAATTGTATTTTTAGTTAATTATTATGATAAATAATTTAAAAATTCAAATTTTTGAAAAAAATTATTGGTCTGTCCTAAGGACAGAGCTTTAATTTGATATATATAAAACAACCATTTAAACTAAAAAATATTTGAATATTCTAAATATAATTAATTTCATCTAACTTGAAATATGTATATTTTAATATAATATAGCTAAATATTAATTAAATTAAACAAAAAACTGCATTTTTATCAAAAAAAGCTTTAATTAGTTTGATTTTGAATTATTTTTTACAAAAAAAGTAATATTTTAATAAATTTGTATGTTAAAAATTTTGCAAAAAAAATTCTTTGCTCTGTCCCAAGGGACAGAGATATACTTTCAACTAAAATTTACTTTCTACTTCCGAATTATCTAAATAACACTAAAAAATTATAATAAAAACTGAATATAATTATTAAAAAACATAGATAAAACATTTTATTTATTACTTAAAGAAATAAAATCTATAAAAAATATTCTAATTTCTGTATTGATTACTCTTAGTGAGAAATTTTATTATAATTAAATTATAAATTTAAAAAACATTCTCAATTTTTGACAAATTTACAATTTCGTATTATAATTAATACATATATGGAAGGTATCTTTATGGAAGATAAATTACTTATTCTCAATCAAAATGATTATATTCCTTTAGAAATTGCAGAAAAAATAATTAATAATTTGTATTTAATTGATTTTGATATAAAACAAGGCTCAAATGTTCTTTTAAAACCAAATATTGTCTCTCAAAATACTGCAAAACAGGCGACAATAACTCATTTTGGATTTGTGGAAAGTTTATGTATTCTACTCAAAAATAAAAATTGTAATATCATCATAGGTGAATCTAGTGCTTATTATCAAAAAAATTATACAGACGGCAGTTTTATTACGAGTGGAATAAAAAAAATTGCACAAAAATATAATGCAAAAATTGTATCTTTTGAAAAAGAAGAGTTAAAATTATATACTAATGAGAATAATAAAGTATTAAAAGATGTTTTATTAACAAAATGGATAGAAAAAGTTGATTATATAATAAATTTACCAAAATTAAAAACACATTCCTATATGAAACTAAGTTGTGGAGTAAAAAATCTATTTGGCTTTGTACCAGGTGGAACTAAAATGGAATATCATTTTTTAAATGGTTATACAAAAGATATATTTGGCGATAAATTATGTGATATTTTTAATATTATTCGACCTTCACTAACTATTATGGATGGAATAATATCTTTGGAAGGCGAAGGACCTTCTGCAATGGGAACGCCTAAAGACACAAAACTTATTGCTATATCAAAAAATCCCTACGCAATGGACTTTATCGTCTCAAAAATTATTGGCTACAATCCAGAAGAAATAACTTATCTAAAAAAAGGTATAGAAAGAAATTTTTTAATACCTTCTAATATAAAAATTTTAGGAAATTACAGCAACGATAACTTGCCTTTTATATTTTTTAAGAAACCAAAAGAAGCTTTAGAGCATCCTAAAGAAAAAAATTCTTTTTATAAAATACTAAGAGTCTGTCCTATTATCAAAGAAAATTTATGCAGAAATTGTATGCAATGCGTAAATATCTGTCCTCTAAAAGCAATCACAAAATCAAATCCACCTATTATAGATACATCGCAATGTCTCAATTGTTATAACTGCTTCTATAATTGCCCCTATAAAGCAATTAAATTAAAAGGTACAACACTAACCCCTATAATCGATTTTCTCCGAAGAAAACTAAAAATCTAATCCAATAATAAATTTAAAAAAAATAAAATTTTCTTTAAATTTATTATTGACTTTTTAAATAGAATATAGTATATATCAAATATCCTTCCTTTGTAGCTCAGTCGGTAGAGCGGGTGGCTGTTAACCACTAGGTCGGGGGTTCGAGTCCCTCCGGAGGAGCATAAGAGAGTTTAAAGGTTTCCTTTAGACTCTCTTTTTTTTATTTTTAATCCGAATTTAGATTTATTATCCTTGCAAGGAGTAGTGATAAAACAATTTAAAGCTCTGTCCTAAGGACAGACCAATAATTTTTTAATTATTTATCATAATTAACTAAAAATACAATTAATTTTATAAATAATAACCAAAAATTAAACTAAATTTTAGAGATTATCACACTTAATCATCTTAAAGTAAAAAATATTATCAATTAACTCAAATTAAATTTATAACATTTTTTCTAAAATGATTTTTTGAAATTATTCTAAAAATATAAATAAATCATAAAATGCTTAGCTCAGTCCCTAGTGACAGACCCAAAACACATTTTTTTAACTAACACAGAATACATGTATAAAAAATTCCTTTGATGATAAAATCCAATTACTTTAATATACCCAAATGTTTCAGGTTTGTCAGAAATCACAAAATCTAATTACTTTAATATAAAGTAATTATAGGATTTTAATCTGTGTAATCTGTGACAATCCGATTAATCTGTGTTATAAAATCAATTAACATTTTTTTAAAATTATATTTGACTTTTTATCTAAAATATAGTATATATTCTACATCCTTCCTTTGTAGCTCAGTCGGTAGAGCGGGTGGCTGTTAACCACTAGGTCGGGGGTTCGAGTCCCTCCGGAGGAGCATAAGAGAGTTTAAAGGTTTCCTTTAGACTCTCTTTTTTAATTAATCTATCAAAAATAAATTTCTCCATATAAACAAATTTTATCTTTATTTATACCTAATATATCGTTTAGAGAATATTTCTCCTTTATAAACGAAATAAACTGATTTAAATCAATTGTATATGCTTTTAAAGTTTTATTCGTTAGATTCTTTTCAAATTTACAATAATTTATAAAAGAATTTATGGATTCTGAAAGATTTTGCATTTTTATTCCTCATTAATAATATAAGACTATTATTATCTTACATTAAGTCTAAAAATATTATTAATTAGAAGAATATGGCGTAATTTTATACAATCTTCTCCATAAAAACAATACTCACTGTTTCGCTAAGTTCTTTAGTATTAAAAATTTCATATCCAAGTTTTTGATAGAAAGCGATATTTTTTTCATCTTTAAAGCCTGTAAATAATTCAAATCTTTTAACGCTAAATTTTTTCTCTATTTCATTCATTAGTTTTCTGCCGATGCCTTGATTTTGGAAATCGGGGAGAACGATGAGTTTATTAATGTAACAAGTATTTTCTTTTTGGTAAGATCTAACAGAACCTATAATTTTATCATCACAAACTGCTTTAAGAAAAATCCCTTCATTAAATTCTTTTTCAACTTCTTGTAAAATTTGTTTTAATGGCTGTATATCGCGTGTATTATATCTAAGTGCAGACTCTTCAAAACATATTTTTTGAATTTCCAAAATTATAGATAAATCATTTTTTGTTGCTGTAAGTATTTCAATTTTATTCATAATATTTTCCTTTTTTTCCTATTTTAATCCTAATTAACTGTCTCTGTCAATATTTTTTTTATTTTATGATAGAATTTATATCGTATTGACATTTTTAATAATTATCACTATAATTTATTATTAAACTCTAATTTTTTTAAATATTTTTTTTAATAATATATTAAAATGTTTTAGGTTTTTCAGAAATCACAAAATTTAATTACTCTAATATCAAGTAATTATACAATTTTAATCTGTGGCTTGCACTCACTTGAGGGGTGAATCCGTGACAATCTGATTAATCTGTGTTATAAGGAATAGAAATGCCAAATATATTGATTGTTGATGATGAAGTTGTCAATCTTATGTATCTTGAAGAAATATTAAAAATTATGGGACATAAAGTTGTTGGGAAAGCTTCATCTGGACCTACATCTGTTAATCTTGCATCAACTTTAAATCCTGATTTAATTTTTATGGATATTAATATGCCAGGCGAATATGATGGGATTACTGCTGCAAAAATTATAGAAAAAGAATTAAATATTCCAATAATTTTCCTTACTGCTTATTCTACCGAACATTATATAAAAGAAATCCAGAAATTTGGACCTTTTGGATATATAGTAAAACCTTTTAAAGAACCTGAAATTAAGGTTGCAATTCATATAGCTTTATATAGAAATAGAATGGAAAAAAAATTAAAAATGTCTATTGAAAGATATAAAAATCAATTAACATTAGAAAAAGAAATTCAACAAATTCTCAATAAGATAAATAATTATTTTGACCCTTATGAACAGTTGAATGATATTCTTTCTTATTTAACATCTCTATCTAAAATTAATCATGTTTTAATATATAAATTTAATGAGCATGATTTATCATTTGAGAATATTTTTGAAGCAAAAAGTAAATTATTTAATAATAATTTTAATAAATTACTCATAAAAAATAAAGAAGAATTAAAAGAATTAGAAAAATTGAGTCTAATAACTAATTTTAATAATTTTCCTTCAGAGATTAAAATTTTTCTTGAAGAACATAAAGTTAAATCAATAATAAGTATTCCTATATTTGTTGAAAATAATTTTTCTGGCATAAGTATTTTTATAAATTGCATTTCTAAATATTTTGGAATCGATCTAATTAACTTTTTTGAGATTATTTCCAATGCTATATCGATAGTATTTAAAAAACACAATGATGTAATAAAAATAAGGCAAATAGAAGAAGAAAAATTAGCTAATGAGCAATTTAGATTAAGAAGTGAAAGATTAATTTCGCTAGGTCAATTAACAAGTTCGATTGCTCACGAAATTAATCAACCTCTTCAATCAATAAAAATACTTTCTGACAGTGTAATTTTTTGGGATAAAGAGAACAAAAAATTGTCCTATGAAAAAATAATAGAAAATTTTCAAAAAATATCGGAAAGAGTTGTTAGAATTGATAATATAATAAAAAATATGCGTTTAATTCTAAAATCGCCCGAAAATATAGCAATAGAAGAAATTGACATAAATGGCACAATAAAAGAAATAGAATCAAATTATAAAGAAAAATTAACAAATAACGACATAAATTTGATACTAAAACTTTCTGAAAATATAAAAAAAATAAAATTTTCTGAGATTCAATTACAACAGATTATAATAAATTTATTAGAAAATTCTATAAATGCACTAAATTTTTTAAAAAGAGATAATAAAAAAATTATAATAGAAACGAAAGAAGAAGAAAATTATATTATATTTGTTATTTCTGATAATGGCTGTGGAATTCCAGACAAAAATAAAGAAAAAATCTTTGATCCTTTTTTTTCTACTTATCAAAAAAAAGAAGGAATGGGAATGGGACTTTTTATTATAACAAATATATTAAAATCTTTTAATTCTACCATAACTATAACTGATAACGAAGAAAACGGTGCTACATTTATAGTAAGATTTAATAAAAATAAGTAAAAAATTGATATTTTTGTAAATAGAATTTGAAATATATTATTTTTTTTTGTATAATTTAATATATTAAATAATTAATTAATGTTAATTTAAAACAATGGAGGATAAAATGGTATTTACTCAATGTGATAGTTGTGGTAAAAATTTTGTTGTAAAAGACAAAACTTCATGGGATCCAAATCTTTATCATTTCATGAATATGGATTTTTGTGATGAATGTTATGATAAATTACAAGATTTGTGGGATGACTCTTTGCATAAATGTGGCAATGACATGAATGTATTTAAACAAAAGAAAGTTGAAGTTGCAAAAGCTTTTTGTACAGCAGCTACAAAAAAGAAAAAATAAAATTCCACAAGGAAAAGCAACAAATTTTTTATGTTAAGCTGAACATTTCAGCAGATTATTAGCGGGTGATTTTATCACTCGCTAATTTATTGAATTTCGTTTATTTCTTATCAAATATGGTTCTAAAAAATGTGATGGTATGAACTTTAGAAAAGCCAGCTTCTTTTAGAAGCTTTGAGCCATAATTTAGTGTTGATCCTGTTGTGTAGATGTCATCTATTAAAATTATTTCACCTTTAAATTTATTTACATTTTTTTTCGGCAAAAAGTAAAGATTTTGTATATCAGAAAATCTATTTTCTTGGCTTTTATTTTTTTGAGAAGAAAAAAGAATAAATTTTTTCTTATAGATATTTTCTAAAGTATAAAATCCATTCTTTTTTAATAAAAAAAGTAAATAATGAAGCCCTGCCCTACCTCTTTTTATAGTTTTAAATTTTGTGTCTGGAACTACTGTTATTGGTATTTCTTTACTAAGCAAATTTTTATTTATCAGTAAGTGAAAAAAAAGTTTATTTATCATAAAATTATCTTCTTTTTTCCACATTCTAATTATATTTTTAAAAAAACCTGTATAATATTGAATAAATTTATACGAATCATAATAAATATTTTTTAATAGGCTGCAAGAAGGACAATAATTTCCACTATCTAAAGTATGACCACATATTTTACATATATTATTGTCTGTATTTAGTTTTTCAAAAGATTTGAAGCAGTCAGAACAGATAAAATCAATTTCTTTTGAAAAATCTTTATTGCCACATATAACACAAGATAAATCTAAAATAGTATTTTTAACATCATTTAATAAATTTTTATTTTTCATAAACCTACTGCAAACAAATCTTTTCCAGTCATTTTTTTTATTTCTGCTTCTACGAAAGTACCTTCTTTTGCTTCCTCTATATCAATAACTGTAAGACCATCTACTTCTGGTGCTTGTCCCCAAAATCTACCAATATACAAACCATCTTCAACTTTTTCTTCGATTAGAATTTTTTGAGTTGTACCAATAAATCTTTTTAATCTCTCATTAGTAATTTGTTCTGTAAAATCAAGAAGTTTATTAAGCCTTTTTTCTTTTACTTTTTCTTTAATTTGATCTTTCATATCACAAGCTTTTGTTCCATCTTCTTGAGAATAAACAAAGCCAGAAGCCCAATCTATTTTTGCCTCTTTAATAAAATTTAAAGTATCTTGAAAATCTTCTTCTTTTTCAGAAGGAAAACCAGCAATAAAAGAAGAACGAAAAACTGCATCAGGAAAGAAATTTCTAATTTTTTCTACTAATTTTAAATAATTTACTGTGTTACCATTTCTACCCATTAATTCTAAGATTCTATTACTACCAGATTGAAATGGAATATCAAAGTAAGGAATAAAATGTTTTGATATGGCAAAAGATTCAAGCAATTTATCGTCAATATGATCTGGGTGCATATATAATACTCTGAGCCATTGATTTTCGTCCATTGATTTATCTATTTCGATTATCAATTTATAAAGTTGCTTTTCATTATAAATATCAATACCATAATTAGAGGTATCTTGAGCAATTAGGATTAATTCTTTCAAATTTTTTGTCTTTAAAAACTCCAACTCTTTGAGAATATCTCTAATTTCTCTTGATCTTATGCTTCCTCTTATTAAAGGTATTGCACAATAAGAACAAAAATTAGAACAACCATCGCTAACTCGCAAATACGCAGAACCCGGAAAACCAATTATATTTCTTTTTATTAAATTATCTTTGCCAATTTCTGGTATTACAACTTTTTCTTCTGATTTAATTGCATTAACTATTTGAGATAAGTCTCCTATCCCAAAAACTAAATCAACTTCAGGTATTTCATCAATAAGTATTTTTGTATATTTTTGTGCCAAACATCCTGCAACGATTAATTTCTTACAGCAACCATCTTTTTTTAATTTAGAAAATTCGAGAATGACTTCAATTGCTTCTTCTTTTGCTTTTTGAATAAAACCACAAGTATTAACAATTATATAAGAAGCAGAGATAGCCTCATCTGTAAGCTCATAACCATTCTCTTGTAAGAGAAAAGAAATTTTTTCAGAATCTATTTGATTTTTGCTACATCCAAGAGTCTCAATATATATTTTTTCCATCTATTTTTACTTTAAATTGCTTATTTGTAATTCATATTCTGATCCTGAAGATTGAACCCACTTTACAAGTTTAACTTCTATTTTTCCAACCTCACCAGGATTTAAAATTTTAGAATAATTTTTAAAATTAAAATTAACTGCACCTGCATTAGATAACCATATAATAATAGATTTAGAAGCTTTAATATTCACAATACTACCAGCCTTATAAAAAGACTCAACATCTTGTTTATCATCAGCCTTATATCTAAGGAAAGTTTCGTTTTGTACATTTATATCAAAAGCAATATCTTCAATTTCTGTTTTTTTTATAATACTCTCAACATTATCACCTTGTATATTTAATACAGTACTTGTATTATTTGTAGAAACCGTATTAGAAGAATCAGTTGATACAGTAGTACTAGCATCTCCTTCATATAACTTTATTTTTATATTTGCAACTTTTTCATCCCATGAGTTAAGAATAACATCTGCATCATTTGATAAATCGTGATTTAAGTCAAGTTTTTGTTGATAACTTTTTATTAAATAATACTCTTTCCCTGATTGATCCACTAAAATAACAGTAGGAGTTAATTCTTTGAGTAAAAGAGTAAATTTATTTTGACCAATATTAAATTCTACGGCTTCATCTTTTTTCAAATTGTATGTTGTTTCTTTTTCTGTCATTTTATAAATATTTGTTATTTTTTTATCTTTGCCATTTTGAATAGCTTGAGTAGTTTGAGTTGTTCCTGTATTATTATTTTCTACTAATTCTTTATTATTTTTTTTCTTATCTATTTTTTCGTTTGTAACATTCTTAGAAATACTAATTCCAAGATTTATCAAACCAAAAACTATCAATGATCCAAGTAAAACAATTCCAACTGTTATAAATATTGGTTTTAAATTAATAGAAGGTTTTGGGATAAGCTGTTCTATTGGTGTAGGAGATTCTGCCATTTTTATTTTTTCATATCTTTTGATTACATCTTCTGGATCGATTCCAAGGTATTCACTATAAGTTCTAATAAAACCTTTTAAGTAAGCTTCTCCTGGAAAGATAGAAAACTGTTCATTTTCAATAGCTTCAATGAATTTTTTAACTATATGAGTATCTTCTACAATTTTATCAATTGAAACATTAAGTTTTAATCTAACTTCTTTTAAGTATTCGCCAAGTGCTTCCATATATTATTAATTATCTCCCTGATTTGTTATAAAATTTTCAACAGTATTTGCATGAGCTGGTGGTTCATAATTAAAAACTAAATCACTAACATTGTTATTTAATTTAATGTTATCCAATTCAAGTATAATTCGTTTATAAGTAGCTGTAATTCCCTCTACTCTTCTAATTAAACCGTCTTCTTGTATAGTCAAATATATTACATTAAATCCACTTTTTGATGATCTCCATCTAAGTAATTTAAATTTATATACCTTTGTGCCGTCTTTGTAATCAACTTTAGTTTTTACTCCATCATATTCTATAGAATATTCAGTAAGAAACTTATCATAACCAACTATATTTAATAATACAGGGTTTACTATTGTCTGAGTTTTTCCATCATTAGTTTTGGATTTATCTTTTTCTAAAATTTCTTGTTTTAAAATTAAATTTAAATAATCAATATAAACCCAAAGCATATATCCATTTGTACAGATAACCTGTCCTTGAGGTTCTGTAAAATTTATTCTTAACTTCTGAGGGTTTTTAAAATAAACAATGCCTTTTTGTAAATTAGCATCCAGTGTCCATTTTATTTCAGCTTCGTAATCTTTTACATTAGCCTTGAAATTATTAGAAAATCTTTGAAGAAGTTCTTTTCCGCTTATTAATTCTTCTTCAGAAAAAATAAAGCAAATTGAAAAAATGAAAAATAAAATAATAAATTTGTTTCTATCCATAATTTTTACTTAAATACCTAATTTTTTTTATATATTTTTAAATTTATAGTTAATTTTTGTCAAGTATTTTCTTAAAATAATTGAATAATTTGTTATCATTCCCTAAAACCAATAATATTTTTATAGTTATTGTATATAAAAAATCCAATTTCTATATAATAAATTTACAATTAACAATGGTAGTTATCGACAAAATATCTTTAAGACATAAATAATATAGTAAAATATACAAAGATTTTTGCACTAACGGTTAGATTGCCTGATATTGGCATTGATTAAATTGGATAATTATATGTAATTAGAATTTCTGATAAACTAACCAATACTCGCTGAAAGATAACACTTTTAAACATAAATAAATTTTAAAAAATAGATTATTTATGAAATATTTATTAAAATATATTACTTTTAATTTAATGATTATATGCTTAAAAACGCTTCAAAAAGGTTAATAAATAATAGAATTAATATTATTTATAATTTGTTTTATACAAATAAATTCATAGGTATAAGCATTTAAGTATATATTGACAATTTGAACAATTGACTGTATAATAAAAAACAATATTTTTCAAACTGTTCTTTAAAATGTTTAATATTTGATAAAAAAATAGAATTAAATTTATAAAAAAAATAAAAAATATAAAAAAATGCTTGCTTTTTTATATTTAAAGTTGTAAGTTTATGGCAGGTTTAAAAAGTATTCTTTATCAATTAGAGTAATTTTTTTCCTTAAAGTATCATTTTTTAGGAGTTTTTATGTCAACTAGTATCTATGTAGGGAATCTCCCATATTCTTTAACAGAAGATTCTCTCAAAGAAATTTTTAGCCCTTATGGTTCTGTTCTTTCTACAAGAATAATAACAGACAAAATGACTGGAAAATCAAAGGGTTTTGGTTTTGTTGAAATGTCTTCAAACGAAGAAGCTGAAGCTGCTATCAAAGAACTTGATAATGGCGAAATTGAAGGTAGAAACATAAGAGTTAACCTTGCAAAACCAAAAGAAGACAAGCCAAGAGGTGGTGGCGGAAGAAATAACATGAGAAGAAATGATGGAAAGTCATTCGGTGGTCGTTCAAACTTTAAAAGATAATTTAATTTCTTCATAGATTTCTTAGCTTGCAGGGCTATCTAATGTTTTAGGTAGCCCCTTTTTTATTTATGGAGGGGGAGGCATAATACTATTATGGAAAAAGAAACTTATATTGTAACATGTCAATCTGGTCTTGAAAATGTTCTTGCAGAAGAACTTAAAAGTCTTGGAATGCAAGTATTAGAAACAAATTTTGCTATGGTTAGCTTTTTTGGTACTGTTTATGATTTGTATAAAGCTAATATTTGTCTAAGGACAGCACTCCATATTTTGAAACCATTAAAAACTTTTAATGTAAAAGATTATGATATTTTATACTATCAAACAAGAAAAATAAATTGGCATAAACTTTTTGATATAACAAAAAATATTAGAATTGATGTAAAAGGAAAATCAAATACTTTAAATAATTCTCAATATGTTATTCATAGAGTAAAAGATTCTATTTTGGATACTTTTAGAAAGTTTTTTGATAGTCAAAGACCTTCTGTTGATAAAGAAAATCCAGATATTGGTATTACAGTTTATTTAAATGAAAATCATGCAACTATTTATCTTGATAGCTCCGGTATTTCACTTTTTAAACGAGGATATAGGAATATACAAAGTGAAGCACCGATTAAAGAAGATTTGGCTGCGGGGATTTTACTACTGAGTGATTGGGATAGAAAAAAAGATGTTTTTGACCCTATGTGTGGAACAGGGACATTTTTAATAGAAGCTTATATGATTGCAAATAATATTCCACCAAATATAGATAGAGATTTTAGTTTTACTAATTGGTTTGATTTTGACGAAGAAATATTTAATAAAGTAAAAGAAGATGTAAAAAATAGCATTAAATTGACAAATACAAACTTTTTTGGGTGTGAACTCGACAAACAGACTTATGATAAAGCAAATCAAGTCATAAAAAAACTTGGTTTCCAAAAAAATATAAAAATAGATAATGTCGATTTTAGGAAAAAAGACAAAAACTATAATGATATTTTTATAATTACAAATCCTCCTTATGGGGAGAGATTGGCTAAAAATGAAGATTTAACACAATTTTATAAAGAAATTGGCGATTTTTTAAAGCAAAAATGCAAAAATTCAAATGCTTCTATTTTTACTGCTAATCTTGAGGCTGGAAAATTTGTCGGACTTAGAACAAAAGCTAAAATACAACTTCATAATGGTCCTCTTGAAGCAAGACTTTTAAAGTACGAACTTTATTAATTACATTATCTACAAGCGACATTCTTGAATGTCGCTTTTGAAAACATCATTTTTGAAAAATTTACTCTTTCCAGTTTACTTCAATATCTACATCTGCCATATATTTTTTACTCATATTGGCTAATTTCTTTATTTCTTCTTTACAACAGTCTATGCTATTGTTTTTTTCAATTCTTCTCATAAGTTCATCAGCAAAATCTTTTACTTTAATTACTTTTGTCATTTTTTTATCCTCCAAATAATAATATCAATATTATATTAATTATAATGTTTTAGAATTTATTTTGCAACATTATAACACGGATTTTACACAGATTTTTATAGATTGCACAAATTGTACTGGTTTAAAAAACAGCATAATCCGTGTTAATCAGCGATAATCTGTGTAAAATCCGTGTTATATTTTTCAAGAATATTTTTGATTGAGAAATTTCCTCTATCAAATTCTAAAGATAATTTTTCGATTGATTTTTTCTTTGATAATTTTTCTACTTCTGTAAAATGTTTGTATTTTGTAATTAGACTCTCAATTTCTTCTTTAGTCCATTTTTTACCTTTGTTTTTTATGTTAAAACCTTCTGGTTTAATTAAATTTTCTAATAAAAAACCATTTTCAGTTTCCTCTAATTCTTTTAGATGTTCAGTAAAAGAATTTGTATTTAATTCAAACCCTATCCCATATCGAGCAGTACCGATTGCAACTTTTATTGTAGAAAAACTTCCACCAAAAAAATCACACACAACATCGTTTGGGTTGCTACTATATAAAATCATTTTTAAAAGTAATTCTTCTGGAAGCTCATTTTTATTCTTTTTTTCTTGCGGTTTATATTTTTTGTTGATTTGCCAAACATCTTGCATATCATTATATAATTTTGATCTACCATTTTCTGTTTTTTGACTCTGATTGTATCTGCAATTTGTATTGAATGTTATTTCTGATTCGGGAGGTTTTATATAGTATAGAATGTGATAATGGGAAGAAACAAATTTTTTTTGTGTATAAACACCAAAATTATATTTCCATATAATATGATTTCTTTCTACTAATGAAGTTTCTCTTAAAGCATTAAGAATGTGCACCAAATTTGTATATCCAGAGACAATATAAATACTCCCACCCGGACGCAAAACCCGCTCTGCCTCTTTAATCCATTTTTTAGAAAACTCTGGATATTCTTTAATACCAACCTCTTGATAACCATCAATTACAAAATCCTCGTTCCTCTTGTAATGTTTATGTAGAAGATGTCCATCTATTCCATAAGGCGGATCAGTGATGATTAAATCAACAAAGTTATCTTTTAAATATTTTTTACTGCCTTCAATGCAGTCAATGTTATAACAGTTAAAGTTTTTATCATTCATGGATTATTAACCAATCCTAGCATTTTTATCGCCATATTTTGGATTTGTAACAGGAGAACAAAGGTTATTTCTTAACCGAGTTAAAGCCGCTGCAAAACTCATATTCTTTTTATCTTTATGAATTTTTATATGTTGTGTAAAAGTATCATAAGCAGTTTGATATGCTTGTTCAACATTTTTGCCTTCGCTTAAAGCGATGTCTATTTGATAATCACAAAATATGGGAGTTCCCGCCTCTTCCCCAACTACTGGAATTTCTCTTGAATAACCAATAAAAGCTTTTGCACCATTTTTAACTAAATTTTCTCCCAAATTAATAGCAGTTAAACAAGCAAACAAATGAATAACTTTATCTTTTATATCTATTAAATTTTTATCTGTAGAAAGTATTGTTTTATCTTTTTGTATAAAAAAATTACTCTCATTGCCATGCCCAGAGCCTGTAATATATGAAATTTGTCTATTTCTTATTTTTTCAGTATCATTCAGATTACTTGAATCAATTTTATTGAGTATAAATTCTTTTTCTTCTAAAATTTTATATAAATACTGATTTCTAATATCCTTAGAATATTTTGTTTCTTCATCATAATCAGAATCAATACAAAGAATTTCATTTTTTTTATTTTCTTTCATAGAACCTCAAGAATTAATTTAAATTAAGTGACTCAAATGTCATATCAATAGCAATTTTATGAATTTCTATAAATTCATTACCTATTTTAGTTTCGTTAGCAATTTCTATTATTACTTCTTGTTTATTCATTGCATTTTCGCCAAGAAATACATATTTTTCTGCTGGATATTGTTCTATCCTCTGTTTTACAATTTCTTTTAATTGTTCTTTTGATAAATCTTTTAATTTTAAAAAATGTATATGTGGATTATTCTTTATATCATAAGAATTAATAATCTTTTGTGTATCATTATCAATAGTCAATGGCAAAGTATATTCATCAAAGCTTTCAAATTTTATTTTTTGTTTCAATTTTTCAAGAACCGCATTGATTCCTTCAGTTTTAATTGTAGAACCACTTGATAACCATTCGTCTTTAGGTGTTAAACCTAAAAACAAACAAATTCTTCTAAAAAATCCTTGTTTTGTCTCATAATGATATGGAAAATTAAATTTATCCATTGTTAATTTTTTATAAACAGCAAAAAAACCATCTTTAGTAACTTTGCTTCCAGACGAAAAAAATGAGTCGTCAATTTGAATATTTAATAATTTACAAATTTCTTTAAAAATTTCTTGCTTTTTCATATTAATATAATAACAAAATTTTGGGTTTTAATCAATAATTTAAATTAAATTTAAAATTAATGTAAATGTTTTACCCCTTCATCCTAAAAATACGCATTGAGTTAAAAAGTGCAAGTAGTGAAACTCCCATATCAGCAAAAACTGCTTCCCACATAATGGCTATGCCAAATAAGGCGAGTAGCACAAAAACGAGTTTAATGCCCAAAGCCATAATTATATTCTGCCAAATTATTGTTTTGGTTTTTTTTGCAATGTTTATGGCAGTAGCTATTTTTGTTAGAGAATCATCCATTATAACTACATCAGCGATTTCAATTGCAGCATCTGATCCGATACAACCCATCGAAATTCCAATATCTGCTTTTGCTAAAACAGGGGCATCATTTACTCCGTCCCCGACAAATGCCATATTGTGATTTTTTGTTCGTTTTTCTAACTTGTCAAAAATCGCCAATTTTTCTTCTGGTAAGAGTGAAGAATAAAATGTTGAAATTCCTAATTTATCAGAAACATCTTTTGCAGAACTAAAATTATCACCAGTGAGCATTATTATATCATTAACACCTTTTTCTTTAAGAGTCTTCACTGCAATAAAAGAATCTTCTTTTATTTGGTCATTAATTATTATGTAACCTGCATAAATTTTATCAACTGCAATATGAACAATAGTACCATATTCAGCTACATCCAAAAAATTAACATTCTCATTTTGAAACAATTTATCATTACCAACTATTATATTCTTACCATCTATTTTCGCTTTTATTCCCATACCCCTAACCTCTTGATACTCCTCGATTAATATGGAAGACAAATTTTTACCATAGTATTCTACAATAGAAATTGCTATTGGGTGGTTAGAATGTGACTCTGCTTTTGCTGCATATTCTATAATCTCATCTTTTTTAAAATTATTTTGAGAAATTATAGTACTAACTTTAAAAACACCTTTTGTTAGAGTACCAGTTTTGTCAAAAGCGATTGTTTTTAAGTTTGATAAAGCCTCCAAGTAATTTGATCCTTTGATTAGAATACCATTTTTTGAAGCAAAACCTATTCCACCAAAATAACCAAGTGGAATACTAATTACTAATGCGCAAGGACAAGAAATTACAAGTAAAACTAATGCTTTATAAATCCATTGACTAAAAGTCGCATCTTTTAAGAAAAAAGGAGGTATAAAAGCGATAAATAACGCAAGTATTACCACTATGGGAGTATAATACCTTGCAAATATAGATATAAAATTTTCTGTTTTGGATTTGTGTTCGATAGCATCTTCAACAAGTTCCAAAATTTTTGAAATTGAGGATTGTGTAAATATTTTTGTTACTTTTATAGTTAAAACTCCGTTATTATTTATCATTCCAGCAAAAACTCTGTCCCCTACCCCTACATTTTTTGGTTTATGCTCACCAGTTAGAGAACTTGTATCCAAAAAGGACTCACCTGACAAAATAACCCCATCAAGTGGAATCTTTTCACCAGGTTTTACAATTATAAGATCATCAACTTTTACCTCATAAGGAGAAACTTTTATCGTATCTCCGTTATTTTTAAGGTTTGCATAATCAGGACGGACTTCTAATAAGGAAGAAATTGATTTTCTTGAGTTATTTAACGATAATTCTTGAAAAAACTCGCCAATTTTATAGAATAACATAACTCCAGCAGCTTCAGAAAAAGCATTTATACATAAAGCACCAATTGTAGCAATGCCCATCAAAAAATTCTCATCAAAAATTTTACCTTTTGTAATATTTGTAAATGCTTTATATAAAACTTTCCACCCAGTAAGAAAATACACAAACAAAAAAATAACATATTTTAAGAAATTGTATGGAAATGTTTTTATAAAATTTTCTACAAGTAAACCAGCTACAAAAATAATCAAAGATATTCCCATTATAATAAATTCTTTTTTTAGGTTATAATTTTTGTTTTCTTTTTTTGCTATTTCATCTACTTTTATATCTGGTTCAATATCGTTTATTTTTGATTTAACTTTCTCAATATCAGATGTCTCAATGTGCATTGAAAGAGTTGCAAAATTTACAGAAACATAATCAACGCAAGAAAGCCCTTTTATAGAATCCTCTAATTTTGCAGCACAATTTGGGCAATCAAGATTTTTTAAAGCATATTTTTTCATAATCAATCCTCATTAAATAAATTTTTCATCTATATGAATAATACCCTGAGTTAAAAGTTCTTCAATATGAGAATCATCAAGCGAATAATAAACAATTTTACCTTCTTTACGGTATTTTACAAGATTTGTCTGCTTTAACAATCGTAATTGATGAGAAATAGCAGATTGTCCCATATCTAATAGATTTGCAATATCACAAACGCACATTTCTTGTATAGATAAAGCAAACAAAATTTTAAGCCTCGTTTTATCACCAAAAACCTTAAAAAAAGTTTCAAGTTTTTCCAATTTTTTTTCTTCTGGAATATTAGGTTTAACTTTTTCTATAACTTCTTTATGAATAACATTACATTTACAAAACTCTGCTTCTTTTTCCATAATTTTATCCTACAAATTAATATATGAACACATATTCATATATTAATAAAAATTTTTTTGATAGTCAATAGTTTTTTTTAAAATTTTATTATATATAAAACTCGTCATAAAAAAGATTCTTGAATAAATCCCCAATATTGATTATACTATAACACAGATTAGTCAGATTGTCACTGATTCACACATAGCGACTGCAAGCCACAGATTAAAATCCTATAATTACTTGATATTAAAGTAATTAGATTGAAAAACATAAAACTTTTCAGTATATAAGCAAACCATATTTACGATGTTGTTTTTAAATATTTGATGGAAGACCTTGAGATTGCAAAAGAAATAATTAATGCTATTATTGATAAGGAAATCATTAGTTTAACATTAAAACCTCAAGAAAAATCATTAGAATACTCAGTTGAGATAGATAGGCATAAAAAAATAATAAAAAAGATTCTATTTACAACTATATGAGCTTATATAGGTGAAATAATTAACTCAAAATATGACTTTATTGAATGTTTGACTCATAATTCTTTTATAATCCAAATACCTAAATTACATCCCACAATGAAAACTAAGATAGAGAAAATATTGAGTATATTTGACCAAAAGGAAAAAACTAGTAGAAATTTCTTTATAAATTACGAATATGAGCCAAAAGATGAAATTATGAAAAGAATCATCAAAATACTACTAAAAGCAGCGAGTAACCCAAAAGTTAAAGAAGAACTCGAATTGGAAGAAGAAAAAGACAGACTTATCAAAGAACTTATGGAAAAATTGGGGGTGAGATGTGAAAATATAACACAGATTAAATCATAACATATTCAGATTAAATCTGTGTAAGTATATACAATAAATGTATTTAACTTTTTAAATTTGTGACAAATCAAAAACTTTTTAGTATATCTTACCATAAAAGCGACATTTTCAACGCAACTTCTTTTAGATTTTAATCTTTCAAAACTTGAGTTATGCTATCAATCGCAACTGAGGTCATAAAATCGATTTCTTCCTTATTAATTATAAGAGGTGGCATAAAGTATATTGTGTTGCCAAGATTTCTAAGTAAAACGCCTTTTTTTTCAGCGATTCTATAAATGCTGTGACCAATGCGTTTTTTGTAATCCAAGTCTTCTTTTGTGTTTTTATCTTTCACAAGTTCAATTGCTGTTACCATCCCAAGATTTCTTATTTCACCAACATTTTTATGTTCTAACAAAGGTGTTACTTTTTCGTAAATATATTTACCAGTTTCTTTGTTTTTCTCAATAATATTCGTTTGGTCAAATAACTCGAATGTCGCCAAAGCCGCACTACAAGCAAGGGGATTGCCTGTGTAAGAATGTGAATGTAAAAACGCCTTCCCAGACTCATAAGGAGCGTAGAATGCTTGATAAATTTGGTCGCTTGTCAAAACCGCAGACAATGCCAAAAATCCCCCAGTAAGTCCTTTTGACACAACAGCAAAATCTGGTATAATATCAGCGTAATGAGTTGCCATTATTTTACCCGTTCTGCCAAAACCACAAGCAATTTCATCACAAATTAGATGTATATCAAGTTTTTTAGAAGTTTCTCTAAGTTTTTTTAAGAATATTGGAGAATACATTTTCATTCCAGCAGCACATTGTAACATTGGCTCTATAATAATGGCAGCAGTTTTATCTGCAAGTTTTTCTAACTCTTTTTCGGTTTTTGCAAAACATTCTGCATTACAAGTATTTCTTTGTAAAGAGAATGGACATCTATAACAATCTGGTCCAAAAACTTCGTTTGTCTTTAATAAAAGAGGCTCAAAAACCTTTTTATATAAACCCAAAGACCCCAAAGATAATGCACCAATAGTTTCGCCGTGGTAAGCACCAGATATATAAACAAATTCGTTTTTTTGTGGAATACCTTTATTATACCAATATTGATAAGACATTTTAAAAGCAACTTCAATCGCAGAAGACCCATTATCAGCAAAAAAAACTTTTGGCAAATTGTCGTTAAATAATTTTGATAATCTAATAGAGAGTTCTACCGCTGGACTATGTGTGTAATTTGCAAAAATCACATGCTCAAGTTTATGTGCTTGCTCTGAAATTTTATCAGCAATGTATTTATTACCATGCCCAAAAATATTTACCCACCAACTCGATATAGCATCAAGAACTCTCTCACCACTTCTCGTATAAAGCCAAACGCCCTCCCCCTTCTCTATATGAATCGCAGGATATTCTTCATAATCCATCATTTGAGAACAAGGGTGCCATATATGTTTTTTGTCTTCTTCTATTAATTTGTTTACTTCCATTTTACACCTTTATTTTTATAATTAAAATTTTAAACTCTATAACACGAATTAACTCAGATTAAAACTAATTAATACATATTTTCACCAATTGGAACAGATTAGAATATTTTTAATCATTTTAAGCAATCTAAAACATTAAATTTAGTTTCGGCAAAAAGTATTTCATCTAAAGCATTATCGAGTTTCTCAGCATCAGAACATTGTTCAATAA